>Ga0207890_1000235_pt1 | contig 17817 bp, 15 predicted proteins | sample LinPmetageLP48_FD_184059 | JGI IMG/M metagenome (GOLD analysis project Ga0207890, IMG submission 184059) | Marine viral communities from the Pacific Ocean - LP-48 (SPAdes) | ecosystem: Environmental > Aquatic > Marine > Oceanic | place: Pacific Ocean | collected 2011-06-13 | reverse complement strand
AAATCCCCGCCCGCCTCGAGAGGCGGGCGGGTATTTTCGCGTGTTTTTAAAGTTGGGAATCGATAAAGCCGTCGGATGGGGTTTCCGGCTTAGAGGACTTTGCATTTTCCTTGTAGCTTGAGCGTATTACCTCTCCACCGGGTAACCCGGAGAGGATACTCTTTAAGATGAGATTGCCTTGTAAAAAATCACTGACGATCAGGGCATTTTCCGGGCCGTCTATTATCGCGCTGTAAGCAATAACAAATGGGTTGTTTGGCAATACATTAAATATTGGCGACGAGTGCAAACCATTATCTTCAGTCGTCGATTGCGCCGGGCTTACGGCATCACTCTTCTGCTGTTCGTTAAACGGATCAGATTCGTTGCCGTCCATACTTAATGTTCCTAGCTCTGCTCCGCCACCGAGGGTAACAAACGTGTCGGTAATTGCTTGCAGCGGTCCTAAACTTTGGGCGTTGACAATTGATGAGGCAGTCATCAATGCTGCAGCTATAGTTGAGTACGGAAGTAGTTTTTTTAACATTATTTTCTCCGGTATATAAAAATGACGGGGTTATACGAGCGTCCATGCTCTTTGAGTAAGCTAATACATCCAGTATTACGCTGCTTTAATTTGCTCCTCTCAGCATACCGCTTGAACAATTTTAGCCATCGCTGTTGGGGGTATACTGTAAAACATTGCGGCAGGGTCAGATGCAATCGCATGGTAGATAGCATCTTGCTTATCTTGGTTGACCTCCCAGCGTTTAAAGTTGGTTGTACAACCTATGCGCTGTTGGAAGTCTTTTAAGAATTTAATGCAATTGCCCAATAGTTCTTGGTCACTACCATTTTGAGAAAGATTAAGTGCTTTGGCGAGCCGCTGCCCTTTACCTGCATAAAATTCAGGACATGCTTCCATTACGACGGGGAGGAGCGCGGCATTGGCGTCGCCGTGGGGGATGTGGAACATGCCGCCGAATGCGTGGGCGCAGTTGTGAATGGGGATTGCGTTTAGGCTACCGCCGAAGGCGTCGATTGCTAGGCTGCTCGCTTGTAACATATTTGAGCGGGCAACAACGTCCTTGCCATTATCGATTACCTTGGGTAAATTTTCGACAATCATTTGTGCGGCATGAAATGCGTGAGCGTCCGTCATGGCATTCGCAGTTGGCGAGGCGACAGCCTCCAGTGCGTGTGTTAGAGCATCCATTCCTGTTGCTGCGGTGAGGAAGTCCGGTAGTCCTAAGCACAGATTCCCGTCTAGTACCGCCATGTCGGGCTCTAGAAAAGGCGCGACAAGGTTGGTTTTTATGCCTAAGGCTTCATTGTAGAACACCGCTACTGGTGAAACCTCTGCTCCTGTGCCGGCAGTGGTAGGTACACCGATATGTGGGATCCCCGAGTGCTGGCAGCTTGGCCATGCATCAATTTTAATCCCGCTCTGAAGTAAGTCGGCGATATCTGTTGCCCCGTGTTGAAGGGAGTATTTGACGCCTTTTGAGGCATCTAGAACACTGCCGCCACCCACTGCCAGAATGGCATCGGCCGCCACGGACCTAGCATAAGCAGTTGCAGCGTTTACGGATTGGCAGGCTGCGTCTTGGCTTATGCCGGTATAAACGCCTACTAGCACGGCTTTATTACTAGAGCAGCTTGCGAATACTGCTTTTATTTGGTCTACGATGCCGGCCTGTTCGAGGCCAATATCGCTAAATAGCACCACTCTTTTGGCACCCATGCCTTCAAATAGCGCGGGTATGCGAATAACGGAGCCTGCGGCGCAATGAATCGTGCTGCGCATATTGTACTGATAGTAATGTGAGCTAGACATGCTGGTATCCTATTAATAATTAGCGTTCAATTAGCTGGGTCGCGAACCTTAAAACGTATGGACCAAGTGGTAAGTTGATTTTTTACTTGGGTCGCGTTCAAACGCTGTCGAAATCGATTTCAATTCTGTATACGAGTTTAGGCTGTTATGACTCATCTCCCGACCATAACCGCTTTGCTTCATTCCGCCAAAGGGTGCGTCTGTACGCATCATGTGCCAGTCATTTATCCAAACTGAGCCAGCTTCGAGTTGGCGAGCAACGGCTTGGGCGCCAATGATGTCCTCGGTCCAGATGCCAGCCGACAGTCCGTATATTGAATCGTTTGCGATGTTTATGGCTTCGTCTAGCTCGGTAAATTTTATAATAGACACAACAGGGCCGAATATTTCTTCGCAGGTGTGTTTCATATCATTCTGGCAATTGGTGATAATAGTTGGTTCGAGGAAATAGCCATTTTCGAAGCCTGACACAATCTTGCGTTTTCCTCCGGTAACGATGTGGGCGCCTTGCTCTTGAGCCGATTTTAGATAGGCCTCAATCCGATTAAACTGTTGCTCCGAAACAATAGGGCCCATGCCAGTTGCAGGATCGAGTGGATTACCTACGACTATTTTTTCTGCCAAGGTCTTCATTTTGGCAATGAGTTCATCGTGAATATCGACATGGACAATTAATCGACTAGCTGATTCACAAGCCTGCCCAGAGTTCATCATGATGCCGAACAGTGCGCCATGCGCGACCAAGTTGATATTGGCGTCGGGCATTACGATAGCCGCGCCTTTGCCGCCGAGCTCTAAGGTGACTCGCTTTAGTGTGGCGGCCGCTGCAACTTGAATATTTCTACCTGTTTGTGTGGAACCTGTAAAAGATATTTTGTTTACGTTGGGGTGTTTGACCAGGGCGTCACCCACGTTTACGCCTGTGCCACTTACTAGATTTAATACGCCAGCCGGTAAAAATTGATTAATTAACTCAATTAAGCGAAATGTCGATGTTGGCGTTAATTCTGATGCTTTTACGACTACGGTGTTACCTGCAGCTAAGGCTGGGGCTATTTTCCAGGAAAGCAAAAGCAGCGGAAAGTTCCACGCGGTAATAATGCCGCATACGCCAACAGGTTCTTTTACTACCATGGTGTGAACTTGTTCTGGCAAAATCTTTGGGGAAAGGTTTTCGATAAATGGGTAGCTTTTGATGGACTCGGCAAGTGTGAAAAATAAATCGGCAATGGCCAGGATATCTAAACCCATTACGCGCTTGATCGTGCCGCCAGATGCTTGAACTTCTAAAATAGCTAGCTCTTGGGCATTCGCTAATACCGTGTTGCCGATTTGATACAGCAGCTTGGAGCGCTGGGCTACGCTAATATTTCGCCATTCTGTATTTTTTAACGCAAGACATGCTGCGTTCACTGCCAGATCAACATCTGCCGCATCGCCATCGGCGGTTTTTGCTATTAGATTACCTGTAGCAGGACAATGCACGTCAATATAGTGACCAGAGTTTGGCTTTACTATATCGCCGTTAATGATGTGATGATAATGCGGTAATTCATGGGCGTTGTTCATTTAATGTCCTTGATGTTGGTCTTTATGGATATAAATGGCTTTTAGTGTTGTTTGATGAAATTAGATAGCAGAGTGCGTCAAGTACTGAATTAATGGTTTTATAGATTTGTTTTAACTGATTATTGATGTTTAGTGTTGATTGGTATTGGCTTTTTAGGACGTTTTTTTGTCATTTGAGTATTGTCAGTGCGGCTGTCCTAATTTGCCAAAAAGATGTCCGCATCGGAAAAGACGTGAGATTGCTTTTGGTGGATTATGTGCACTTAATCGATAGTGTTAGAGGGGATAATAATTAAATGCGCATATCTCAGAGTTACTTAAAAAAGATCACGTTAGGTGCATCTTTAGCTAGTCTAAGTTATATACCAATGACTTCCTTGGCCGCGCCAATGCTCGAAGAAGTGATTGTTACGGGGCAGAAGCGCTCGGAGAGTACGCAGGATACTCCTGTTGCGATTACCGGTATGACTTCTGATTCGTTAGAAAAATTCGGTTTCGCGAGTGCAAATGATATATCTGCTCAAGTACCGAATATGCAGGTAAGTGGGCCTTTTGGTGAAGTGCAACCGATCTTCGCTATTCGTGGCGTAAGTATGTCTGACTATAGCTCTAATCAGGCTAGCCCAATTGGTGTTTACTCCGACGAGTCATATATGGGCGCCGTGTATACCCATGGTATGAACTTTTTTGATGTTGAACGTCTTGAGGTACTGCGCGGCCCCCAAGGCACCCTATACGGTAAAAACACTACGGGTGGAGCTATAAACATCATAACAAAAACCCCAATAATTGATGACGGAACACATGTTAACGTTAAATTGGGCGCGGGAAATTATGATTCTCGAGTGGGCGATTTGGGGGTTGAAGGAACACTGATCGACGAGACTTTGGCCGCTCGCCTTGCTTACTCCTTCTCTCGAAATAGTGGCTATATTGAAAATCGTTTAGGCGGCCCGAACTTATCCTCGATTGATTTTCAGGCCTTGCGGTTAACGTTAAATTGGCAGATATCTGAGAATTTAAATAACGTTCTTAAATTAACCCATGGGCAAAATGATTCATTGGCGAATGCGTCAAGGAACGAGCCTCGCGGTAACCTTAATGGTGGCGACGGTCTGCTGGGCGCCGGTGGAGCGGCTACTGGGTCTGCTGCTCAAGGTGATGACAGCAGTGGTTATATTGATAACACGGGTTATTCGGCGTCGTCGCAAAACCTTGGGCATCATGAAGTTGAAGATAATTTTACCGGTCCTTTGGTTGTTAATTCGGATATGTTGGTAAACAAGCTTGAGTTTATTGGCGATTACCACACCTTCACAAGTATCTCCTTAATTAGCATTTCTGACTACGCGCAGCAGCAGAATACTGACGGCTCACCCGAAGAGCTACTTGAGATACGTTGGGCGGTAGACACTACGGCGTTTAGTCAGGACTTGCGAATTTCAAGTAATTACGAAGGCATGTTCAATTTCATTGGCGGTTTATATTACGCCGAAGAAGAAATGGATATGCATAATGAATACGCAATTTACGGCACTGCGCCCGATGTTCGGGTTGCGGTAACGTATCCCGGTGCGACCGGTTTCTATCCATACCTGCTTGATTTTGGTCAGCTAGATCAGAAAATGATCACCGATAAAACAAGTTACGCCGCTTATACGCAGCTTCGTTTTGACGTAACCGCAGACTTTGGAATCGACTTTGGTATTCGCTATACCGTCGACGAAATTGACCTTGCCTACCTTAATATATCTAGAGAGGGTTACGATGGCAGCCCCCGCGGTACATATGTTCCTGGTAATACTAGTCGATATGACGAGCCTTTTGTACCGCTTAACCTTGGTGGCGATGCCGGCATTGCTGAAATCGATGTGTTTCTAGAAAATTTACTTAGCGGAGAAACAACGGTCGAGGATTTAGTTGCAACGGGTGAGGTTGGTTATACCCACGGACCGTATACCACAGATTCCTCGACGCCAATGTCGGCAAAGGAACAAGAATTTACCGGTAAACTCGGCTTAGATTATCGTTTCAATGATGACTTCATGATGTACGCAAGTTATAGCAAGGGATTTCGCTCCGGTAATTTTAATGGCGGTGTTTATTATCGTGAGCGTGATTTCGAAGATGCCTATGCGAGACCTGAGTACATAGATGCTTATGAAGTAGGTTTTAAATCTGATTTTTATGATCAGCGTGCTCGTGTTAATGCCGCAGCCTTTTTATACGATTATAAAGATCAGCAGTTTATCAACGTTGTTGGCGTATCCAACTTTTTGGAAAATGCCGGTGGCTCCACTATCGCAGGCTTAGAAGCTGAGATTATGTTTGCCGCAACAGAAAAGTTAATGTTGATGATGGGGCTTGGCTATCTTGATACCGAGTATACCGAGCTGACCTTGTCAGACACGCAAACCCTTAATAATCCCGATGATGAAGTTGATCTCGCCGGAAATGAATTGATTTCGGCACCTAAAGTCAGTGGAAATATCTCAATTGATTACGAGCTTTACAGCGGCGATAGCGGCTATATCAGCTGGAACGTAAACGCCAACTATCAAGCTAAGCAGTGGTATAGCGCTTATAACGATAAAGGTGGATATGAAAATATCAAACAAGACGCCTATGCGCTGGTGAATACTCGTATGACTTGGCGCGGAATTAATGAAGATTACTCGGTTTCAATTTGGGCCAAAAACCTTACAGACGAAGAGTATGATGGTTATGCGATCAATCTCCAGGCTGGATTTGGATTCGACTATTTCCAGGCAGGCCCGCCGCGGACCTTTGGTGTGGATGCGACCTATAAATTTTAATGAGAAATTTCGTTATAAATAATTATTTTACGGTCACATTATTTAATAAAATTTAAGTCGTAAATATTACTTGGGGCATTTTCTACTTGTGCGAGAAGGTTGGGGTACAAGTAGTTAATGCGGCCAAACAGCTTTACGAAGGAGAACGCTATGGGAAGTATTACTTTTATTGAGCACAATGGCACTGAACACATAGTAGATTTTGAGGCTGGGAAGTCCTTGATGCAAATTGCCTTGGATAATGGAATTCCAGGTATTGACGCTGATTGCGGTGGCGTGTGCGCCTGCGGTACCTGTCATGTAATTATTGAAGGCAGTGCTGTCAATATTACCGGCGGCGCGACCGAGGATGAATTACAAATGTTAGATCTGACTCCCGAGCGTAGCGAAACCTCTAGGCTTGCTTGCCAGATTATCACCACTGACGGGATGGATGGCATGGTTGCGCGCTTGCCTGAATTTCAGATGTAAAAAAGTACAAGAATAATACTCAACGAATAATGCGAAAAGGTGGAAAGGCTATGAAAATTGTTGATTTGGTTGCTGAAAAGGGCGCCGCAAGCGTCCCGATGCACTTACAAATTAAAGCCGGTCATATGCTGTACAAGGCTAAAAATAAGCTAGGTATGTACACTAAATTCCCGGAGTTTGTAGAAGCACCTGTTCCTGAAGTGTCAACGCTGGCGATCGACGATATTGACGTTAGTAATCCATTTCTGTTTAAGCAAAATCGTTGGGAGTCGTATTTCAAGCGATTGCGCGATGAATGCCCCGTTCATTATCAGAAAAAAAGCCCATTCGGTCCGTTCTGGTCAATTACGCGCTATGAAGACATTGTCTACGTAGATAAACATCACGACCTCTTTTCTGCCGAACCGTTTATCATTATTGGCGCTACGCCGAAAGAGCTCGCACTTGAGATGTTTATCGCGATGGATCCACCTAAGCACGATGTGCAGCGTCAAGCTGTGCAGGGTGTTGTGGCACCGAAGAATCTCAAGGAAATGGAGGGCTTGATTCGCAGTCGTACTCAAGAGGTCCTAGATCAGCTGCCGCTAGATACGCCGTTTGACTGGGTAGAGGATGTCTCTATCGAGCTGACTGCCAGAATGCTAGCAACACTGCTGGACTTCCCTTACGAGGAGCGTCGAAAACTTGTTTATTGGTCAGATTTGGCTGGCGGCGGTGCCGAGATGACTGGCGGCTCGACCAATACCGACGAGCTATTCGAGGGTATGAGGGATATGGCCAAGCATTTTTCTCAACTTTGGCGCGTTAAAGAGGAAAAGATTGCTGCTGGTGGCGAAGTAGGTTTTGATCTGATCGGTATGTTACAGAATAATCCAGATACTAAGGATCTGATTAATAAGCCGATGGAGTTCCTTGGTAATTTAGTTCTCTTAATTGTCGGTGGTAATGACACCACCCGTAACTCGATGTCCGGTGGTGTTCTTGCCTTGAATCGCTTCCCTGACGAGTTTGCTAAGCTGAAGAACGATCCTAGCTTGATTCCGAACATGGTGTCAGAAATTATCCGCTGGCAAACGCCGCTGGCGTATATGCGTCGTATCGCGAAGCAGGATGTGGAGCTAAATGGCAAAACCATCAAAAAGGGTGACAAGGTCGTAATGTGGTATGCCTCTGGCAACAGAGACGAGCGCGCGATTGAGCGGCCTGATGAGTTTATCGTGGATCGTAAAGGCGCGCGTAACCACCTTTCCTTTGGCTTTGGCGTGCATCGCTGTATGGGCAATCGTCTTGCTGAGTTGCAGTTGCGTATACTGTGGGAAGAATTGTTAGCGAGATTCGATAAAATCGAAGTAGTTGGCGAGCCCGAGTATGTGCAGTCTAACTTTGTAAAAGGCTATTCGAAGATGATGGTTAAACTTACATCGAAGTAGTTTAGAGTAGTGTTAGTAATACGGGTGAGCTTGGTGCCAATGTGTATTAGCTTTCCCTTGTACTGTATTTAAATTAAATTTATTAGAATTAATATTCTGGTTTTCTCGGCGTTTATAGCTGAGTAATTGACGATGCCCTTGCCCCTTCGGGGGCCTTTTTATGAAATAATTTTACGTATATAGTACATATATAGTTAAATAATCGTCTATTTTGTAGTGCTTATCCTCGTTTATTCATGTTCTTAATTATAGCGAGCGCCGACTTTCTAGGTTGCCGTCAATTGCGATAAACTTCTGCGCCAGAATTTCCTTGAAGGCGATACTTTATTCATTAACCGACAATGAGGCATTCTGGATGATCGCGATATTTTTCTTTGATAACGCTGAATGCTCTTTTCCAATGCTTGTCGTGCCATCTTCATGCTAATAGGGGCGGTATAATTTATGCGGCGCGGAAAAACAGAAGAAAAATATGTTGATGTTCCGGGTGGAAGTATTTATGTCCGGGTTTGGCATCCAGTAGAGCCGTCACTGTCACCTCCAATCGTCCTGTTGCACGATTCGTTAGGCTGCGTAGCTCTGTGGCGAGAGTTCCCGGCTCAGCTTTCCCTTAGCCTTGGTCGCACAGTTGTCGCCTATGACCGGTTGGGGTTTGGCAGGTCCAGCGAACGCCTAGAACGACCGTCGCGCAGATTCATTGACGAAGAAGCGGAAATTGTTTTCCCATCACTTTGTGCGTCTCTAGGCTTGGAGGCGGTGGTTCCATTTGGTCATAGTGTCGGCGGTGGTATGGCGATAGCAGTTGCTGCTATTCACTCCCGAGCGAAGCTCTGCTCTAGTCTTATTGCCGAGTCTGCGCAGCCATTTATTGAAGAACAAACAATAAGCGGGATCGAAGCTGCGAAGCAGTACCTCCGTAATCCGATCAATATGGAAAAACTTACCAAATACCATGGTAATAAAGCTCGCTGGGTCTTGGCTGCGTGGACTGAAACTTGGCTTGATCCTGAGTTTAGAGGTTGGAATCTGGTTTGCCATCTAAAGGAGGTGCAGTGTCCGGTGTTGGCAATTCACGGAGACAATGATGAATACGGATCAGTCGCGTTTCCCAATTTCATTGCCGGCTCTGTGTCAGGACACTCTTTGGCCGTTATTATGGACGGAGTAGCTCATGTCCCGCACCATGAAGACCCGAGAAAGGTTATGGAAATAGTTAAAAGCTTCCTAACAAAGGGTGATGAGCATAACGTTGTTACAGTCAGCTCTTAGTGTAGGCTTTTTTGCTACTTACCCACCGTTTTGGGTCTGTCGGTAATCTCTCGGCGAGCAGTCGCTCCAGCGTCGAAAGGCTCGAGTAAAACTACTTGTGTCGGTGTAGCCTAAATGCGCAGCCAATTCATCTATTTTCATGTCGCTACTTACTAGAAGTTGGAACGCCATTTGTTTTCGCTCCTCCTCTACCAGAGCGCGAAAACTAGTGTTTTCATGATCTAATCTGCGCCGGAGTGTGCGGCTAGATAAGTTTATTGCCGACGCAACATCGTCTAGCGACGCCATTAGCCCTAAGTCGCCTAAAATTTGATTCCTAACGCTATCGCGAATTCCGCCAGTTTGTCGCTGGCGCAATTGCCTTGTGCATTGATCGCTTAATAGTCTCGCTAGGTTGGCATCGTAAGTAGGCTGTAGTTTATCAATATATTTAATAGGAACGCGAATGGCGTTGCGCCTGCTTTGATAAAGTGGTTTAACCCCGCAGACCGACTCTATGTAGGCTGAGTTTGTGGTATCCAAGGTATTAAATTCGGTCTGCATAGTCTGAATTTCATTTAGGCTAAGCTCCTTGATGATTATTATGCTGGCGGCCATATCTCGTTCTAACAAGAAAGCACGGAGATGGCTGGGTATGGACTGCGGGTTCATGAGCAAACCAAAATAGCCGTCTTCCTCAAAGGCGCTAATCTCGCAATAAGCGGTGCTTAAAGGTAGAAAACGCAGTGCGGTGTTGAGGGCTTCCCTGAGGGTTCGACAGGTTCGCAATGAGAAACCCCAAATCCCGAAAGTGGCGATGTTGTAGCAAAGGCCAATTTTAAAGCCTAGTGCGGGTATATTGGGTAGTGCGAGCATGATGTTTTCAATGAGCCGCATTTCCTGATCACGCTCTATGAGTGCAGCGCCGTTGTTAAGGCTGTTCTCTGAGATGTCGGTTCCAAATAGACAGGTTTCCGTATCTACACCGTGATTTTTCGCAAAATTTATCATTACTTTGCTTATTGCGGATGGGCGACGGGTGGTCTGGGTATTTCCCATTGTATAAAACCTGAGTTAGGTAGAGCTAGTATGTGGCCATAAGTGTCGCACGAAAGGACATAAGTGCCATGTTATTTTCGATGGCTTCTCGGTACTGTTGAATCATTCACTTTCTAATAGTTACATGGTAATGATAATGCAGGAAGAGCTAATAGATTTAAATAAGCAGGCTTTAGGCGCTGCTATACAGCATATGGGGAAGGTGGCGTGGCCTACAGTTGTCCTGACACTGCTTGTAACGAGCCTTTTCGCGCTATGTATTTGGGCATTCGCTGTGGGCTTGATTTCAGTTTGGCTAGCTACGCCGTTCATTGGCGTGTTGACTTATATGTCGTATACGACTTTGCACGAAGCGGTACACGGCAATATTCATGGCGGTAAGGCGAATTTACGATGGCTGAACGACTTATGTGGTTATCTTGTTGCACCGATTATCGGTGTGCCCTTTGCGTCGCATAAACACGAGCACTTTACCCATCACCGCTTTACTAATATTGAAGGTAAAGACCCAGATTTTTTAATTAGTGGTATGCGCAGCGGGCTTGTCAGCGTTGTACTGACTACGGCCAAATTCTTTTGGACCCAGAATAGTTTTTTCGCGAAAAACAATTGGCGATCCGCTCGGTTTAGTGAACGTGTTATTTACAGTGCTGAGCTGTTTCTTTCCTTAACATGGCGCTTACTTGTTATTCTGCTGATCGAGCAGCCGGGTATCGCTATTGTTGTTTTGCTTGGTTATTTCATGGGTGGCTTCTTTACGGCGTATTGGTTTGCCTATCGTCCGCATTTTCCCTATGACAATACTAAGCGCTATCAAAACACGAGTAGCCTGATCATGCCTAAGTGGATGCGGCCTTTGGAGTGGTTTTGGTTGGGACAGAATTTGCACTCGATTCATCACTTGTTTCCTCGGGTGCCGTTCTATCGTTACCATGCGCTGCATCGCGAAATTGAGCCGATACTCCGCGCGCATGGTACGCCAATCATAGGTATTTGGAGCCGGGCGCCAGTGACCTAGTGCTAGCTTAGTGAAACGCCGCCATCACAACTTCAAAGCCAATCAGCAGGATGACGATCCATTCGAGAAATGCACTGTGACTGTGGTTTTGCTCGTCGGCCAGTATTTCTAAAAGCTCGTGTATGGTGCCCAGCTTTTGGGATAAGACGTCAACCCGCGGCTTAATGTCGAGGTAGCGAGCGAGCTGCATATAGGTTGATTCTAGGTTTGGGTGCTCCCAGAAAAATTCTGGGGTATCGAGCAAGCCATAATGCAAAATAATATCGCTTTTGGCCGCAAACAGGCGGCCGCGAATTTTGGCCAGTTCTTTGCGCCGCAGGGGAATTTTACCCTTTTCTGCCAAGGTTGCCGGTATATGCGCGGTGGCTTTGATATTGTCCAACACCATGGTTTCGAACACGATCAGCTGGGTAGATTGTGCCAGTGCGTGAGATACCGCCAGTCGCAGTAGGTGGTCTTCGCCGGGTAGTGAAATATGGTCGCCGCGTACGCTGAGTTGTTCTGCGTTCAGTGAAAACTGAAACAACTCGCGGCTGCGCTTGGTCGACTCTAATAAAATGTAGGGCGTCACACGCTTAATGAGTAACTGCTGGTCATCGTCGGACACGGCCCAAAATACCACAATACCGTATTGAAAAAGCCAGGCTTCCCCTGATGCCATTGGTACGTGGTAGGCATCGCGATACCGGGTGAACTCATAAGGGGCTAGCGCCGCGCTTTCAAGTTCAGGAATTTGGAATGCGTCACCTAGATTAATAACGCTGATTGTAGAGTTGCAAAATGGCATATTGCCACCTCGTGCGGGGCGCGCCGGCCGGTCGGAAAGTGGCAGGATGCCACTGGGCGCGCATCATATTCCCAGTCTATTTGTTAGGCAATATCTATTGGTCGATTTTTGAACAAAATTAGGCATAAAAAAGGGGCCCTTGTGAGGCCCCTTCGCTGTGCTGAAAATGCGTTTTTTAAACGATTTTCTTCATTGCAGTCATGTAACCGCGCAGTCTGCGGCCAACAACTTCAACTGGGTGGTTGCGAATCGCCGCGTTAACGGTGATCAGCTCTTGGTTATCTACACCGAGGTCTTTGGTGTTCAGGCCTTTACCGATGATGTCGGTAGACACCTTGCTCATGAAGTCCGCTAGCAGTGGGCGGCAAGCGTGATCGAACAGGTAGCAGCCGTACTCAGCGGTGTCAGAAATAACAACGTTCATTTCATACAGCTTACGACGGGCAATCGTGTTGGCGATTAGTGGCGTTTCGTGCAGCGACTCGTAGTAAGCAGACTCTGGCTCCATGCCGGCAGCAACCATGCACTCGAACGCCAGTTCAACACCGGCTTTACACATAGCAACCAACAAAATGCCGTGGTCGTAGTACTCTTGCTCGCTGATTGCGACATCGCCAGCAGGAGTCTTTTCAAAGGCTGTTTCTGCGGTGGCAGCGCGCCAAGCGTGCAGGTTTTTGTCGTCGTTCGCCCAGTCTTCCATCATGGTTTTAGAGAAGTGGCCGCTGATGATGTCGTCTTGGTGCTTTTCGTACAGCGGGCGCATGATGTCTTTCAGCTCTTCGGCCAAATCAAAGGCTTTGATTTTGGCAGGGTTGCTAAGACGATCCATCATATTGGTGATGCCGCCGTGCTTTAGGCCTTCGGTTACTGTTTCCCAGCCGTACTGAATGAGTTTAGACGCGTAGCCTGCGTCGATGCCTTGCTCAATCATTTTGTCGAAGCACAGAATTGCGCCAGTTTGCAGCATGCCGCAAAGAATGGTCTGCTCGCCCATGAGGTCAGACTTAACTTCAGCAATTGGTGAAGATTCCAGAACACCGGCGCGGTCGCCGCCAGTACCAGAGGCCAGTGCCTTGGCAATTGCCATGCCTTCGCCTTTAGGGTCGTTTTCACGGTGAACAGCGATCAGGGTTGGAACACCAAAGCCGCGCTTATATTCTTCGCGCACTTCAGTGCCGGGGCATTTTGGGCACATCATCACAACGGTGATGTCTTTACGGATTTGCATGCCTTCTTCAACCAAGTTGAAGCCGTGGGCGTAATCTAAGCAAGCGCCTTCTTTCATTAACGGCATAACCGCGTTAACAACAGGAGTGTGCTGCTTGTCTGGGGTCAGGTTCATCACCACGTCAGCAGTGGGGATCAGTTCTTCGTAGGTGCCAACGGCAAAACCATTCTCAGTAGCGTTCTTCCAGCTTTGACGCTTCTCGGCAATGGCTTCAGCGCGGAGTGTGTAAGACACGTCCAAGCCAGAGTCGCGTAGGTTCAAACCTTGGTTAAGGCCCTGTGAACCGCAGCCGATAATGACAATTTTTTTGCCTTTTAGATATTCGCAGCCATCTGCGAATTCACTGCGATCCATAAAACGGCATTTGCCGAGCTCTTGCAGCTGAAGACGCAGCGGCAGGCTATTGAAGTAATTCTGGCCCATGATTCTCTCCTGATAGGTATGTAAAATTGGTCTGTGGGCAGGTGCTATCCCACAATGGCGGCAACTTTAGCACTGCTTGTATGTTGCGTAAAATGATATATAGTTGACGCTATGTTGCATAATACGCAATACGCTTGATGGGAGACGGGAGGTGCTAAGGCTGCGAATATATAACAGGGTTTCAGTCGAGCGGCGCGCGTTACGCGCCTGTCCGCGATCTTTTGCGTTTTCCGTCTCCCATCAGGCGTTCTGCGTAGCCTGCGCGTCTCCCGTCTCCCGTCTCGCGTTTCGCGTTCGTTCCCCGCAATGAACCTCAAAGAACTCCAAACCTTCATCCACCTCAGCCAATCCCTGCACTTTGGCCGCACCGGCGACGCCATGCATCTCAGCGCTTCGGCGGTAAGTCGCTCGGTGATGCGTTTAGAGGAGCAGGTTGGTGTTTCCTTGTTCGAGCGAGATAATCGTCGTGTTCAGTTGACCGCCGCAGGTCGGGAATTTCTGCGCTATGCTGAACAGGCGGTGGTGAATTGGCAGTCGATTATTCAGCGTTTGCACGTGCACAGTGAAACCCTGCAGGGAGAGTTGGGCTTATTTTGTTCGGTTACGGCTTCTTATAGTGTGCTTAGTAATATTCTTGAGGTGTTTCGGCAGCGCTATCCTGCTATAGAATTGAAACTGCATACTGGCGATCAGGCGGATGCCATTGAGCGTATTGCCGAGGGTGGGGAGGATTTGGGAATTACCGCCAAGCCAAAGCAGTTGTCGCCGCGCTTGCAGTATCAAGAGTTAACGCGCTCGCCACTGCGTTTGTTAGTGCCTAATATTCCCTGTGCGGTAAATGAGCAGATCGCTGCGGCGGGTGAGGTGTTGTCTCCGCAGATCTTGGCGACGTTGCCCTTTATACTGCCGGAGCGCGGGGTGGCGCGGACCTTAATCGAACAGTGGTTTCGGCAGATGCAAATTAAACCCAGTGTTTACGCTCAGGTCAGCGGCCATGAGGCGATAGTAAGTACTGTGGCGCTCGGGCTGGGGATTGGTGTGGTGCCAGAGCTGGTTTTGGCAACGAGCTTTTTACGGGAGCGGGTGCGGGTGATTCCAGTGGAGCCGGTCTTGCCAATGATGGAAATTGGGGTGGTGGTCTTGCAGCAACGATTGTCCAATCCGCTGGTCAAAGCGTTTTGGGATTGCGCTAGGTCATCGTACAGTTAGCGCATTTAATTTATGATGCCTCTTTTATAGACATATTTAACGAATCGGGAATGCTATGACAGAACAACAGGGCAACGACAAGCCGAAATCGCCGTTTGACACGGAAGCCTTGCTGCTGATTGACGATCATGAGGAAGAGGTCTCGGTGAATGGTAAGACCGAGCGTAAGCGTGGTATTTACTTGCTGCCCAATCTTTTTACCACCGCGGCATTGTTTGCCGGGTTCTTCGCCATCATCTCTGGCATGCATGGCAATTTTGAAAATGCCGCCATCGCTATTTTTGCCGCCATGATATTTGACGGTTTGGATGGCCGGGTCGCGCGACTGATGAACGCGCAAAGTAAATTTGGCGCAGAATACGACAGCCTGTCTGATATGGTGTCCTTTGGTGTGGCGCCGGCGTTGGTGGTGTTTAGCTGGGCGCTGGTCGATTTAGGTAAATTCGGTTGGGCAGTGTCCTTTATCTATGTGGCCTGTGCGGCTTTGCGTTTGGCGCGCTTTAATACGCAAATAGACACGGCGGATAAAAATTACTTTACTGGCTTGGCGAGTCCCGCTGCGGCGGCGGTAATGGCGGGCTTAGTGTGGGTTTGCGCCGAAGAGGGCTGGGTAGAGAAGGGTGTGCATTTTGAGCTTGAGGTGTTTGCCGGAATTCTCATGGCCGCCTGTGGCATATTAATGATCTTGAATGTGCGTTATAGCAGCTTTAAGGGCATCGATTTTCGTGGTCGAGTCCCCTTTGTGGTGATGATCATTGTGGTGTTGATCTTTGGTCTTGTGTCGGTGGATCCTGCGCGAGTCTTATTGGCTGCCGCTTTGATCTATGCGCTATCTGGCCCCGTACAAGCTATTTATCGTCGCTTTAAATGAGTCAGTTGTAACATTGGGGTAGCTGGCGCATCTAAAGAGGAGAAATCATCCTTTAGGGAGTTGCGCCATGCTGATCCGTTCGCCGTCTGAGATACCGAGTAGCGAAATCACGCCGGAGAGTATCTATCTCCAGCGCCGCCAATTTATGCAAGGTATTGGCGTGGGGGCGGCAATGGCTGGTTTGGGGCTGCCCCTAGCGAGCGCTGCGGCGACAAAGCCGGAATTGGCTGCGCTTAATTACCAGCCTGTTGTCGCTAAATCCGGTAACCCCTTTTATACCGATGAAAAGATGGCTTCGTTTACCGATGCCAGTACCTATAACAACTTCTATGAGTTTGGTACCGACAAGTCTGATCCCGCGCGCTACGCTGATTCGCTAACAACGGACCCTTGGTCTGTGTCGATCGAAGGTGAGGTCGCAAAGCCCGGCAAATACCCTCTTGAAGACATAATGAAGCTCATGACCCTAGAGGAGCGCATCTACCGTTTGCGTTGTGTCGAGGCGTGGTCAATGGTTATTCCCTGGGTTGGCTTCCCGCTAGCTGATTTATTGAAAATGTTCGAGCCGACCTCGAATGCCAAATATGTAGAATTTACTACCTTGGTTCGTCGCGATGAAATGCGCGGACAGCGTTCTGCTTTTAGTACCATCGACTGGCCTTATAAAGAAGGCTTGCGGATAGATGAGGCTATGCACCCTTTAGCGTTTATGAGTGTGGGTATGTATGGCAAGGTTTTGCCAAATCAAAATGGCGCGCCAATTCGATTGGTTGTGCCTTGGAAGTACGGTTTTAAAAGTATTAAGTCTATCGTGAAAATTCGTTTTACCTCCCGCAGACCCAAAACCAGCTGGGAGGGCATAGCCCCTAATGAATATGGCTTTTACGCCAATGTTAATCCTGAGGTGGATCATCCACGCTGGACCCAGCGCTATGAGCGTCGCTTGCCGGGTAGTTTGTTGAGGCCGAATCGGATCGAAACCCAGATGTTCAACGGCTACGGTGAACAGGTGGCGAGTTTGTACAAGGGAATGAATTTGCGGCGCAACTATTAATGGTTGGGCTAAATGCTGGTAGCCCAGTATGGGCTAAGCCTTTTGTGCATCTTCTTTGTTTATTGCCCTTTGTCTATATCGTTTGGGCGGCGCTGAGCGAAAGCCTAGGCACTGACCCAGTTAAAGCCTTGTTGTTGATGACGGGTGAGTGGTCGATCCGTCTATTAATACTTACCTTGGCAATTACCCCCTTGCGGCAGTGGTTGAGTATGCCGAAGCTGCTTCGCTATCGGCGTACGCTGGGCTTGTACACGTGGTTTTACGCCAATCTGCATTTTTTGGTCGTCCTAACCTATTTGTTTGCCTGGGACTGGCAGATCGCGCAAGAAGAATTGTCTGAGCGGCCTTATATCGTGGTTGGCTTCTTGGCATGGCTATTTATGCTGCCCTTGGGTTTTACTTCTAATAATAAGGCGGTGCGCGCTCTTGGCCGCAATTGGCGCAAAGTCCATAAGCTGATTTACCTTATTGCGGTTCTTGCTTGGGTACACGTCTTTTGGCAGGTCCGCTCGAGTTACTTCGATGCGGTCTTGTATGGCAGCCTTATTTTGCTGCTCTTTTACCCCCGTTTAAAGAAAGTTTACGAAACTCGTTGACTCCTAAGCTGGCGTGTCTATAATGCGCCTCCTCAACTGCTGAGGCGGACTTCACCGAGGTGCGGGACGCGATTTGTTTAAGCAGTTGGGGTGGCAAGAAAGTTTAAAAAACTACTTGCTACTGAGGCTAAGGTCTATATAATACGCCTCCTCGCTTAAGGACAAGAACTTAAGCGGACATCAAAACCCCGGCGGTTTTGAGTTATTTAACAAGACAAGATT
>Ga0207890_1000233_pt1 | contig 17981 bp, 19 predicted proteins | sample LinPmetageLP48_FD_184059 | JGI IMG/M metagenome (GOLD analysis project Ga0207890, IMG submission 184059) | Marine viral communities from the Pacific Ocean - LP-48 (SPAdes) | ecosystem: Environmental > Aquatic > Marine > Oceanic | place: Pacific Ocean | collected 2011-06-13 | reverse complement strand
AGAGGTGGCCCGATAGATCTGAACAGTTGAGTTAGGTGGATTTTCTGCTCCCAATCCGGCAGTTTTGCCGGGACGAAGGAGCGAAAATGACCAGACGACCCAGACGGAATCACAGTCCTGCTTTCAAGGCGAAGGTCGCATTGGCGGCCTTGAAAGGCGACAGAACGATGAGCGAGCTTGCGACGCAGTTCGATCTACATCCGAACCAGATCAAGCAGTGGAAGGATCAACTTCTGGACGGCGTGTCGGATGTGTTTGATGACAAGCCGAAAGCGCCGAGGGAGCCGGAGATCGACATCAAATCCCTACATGCAAAAATTGGCCAGCTGGCGCTGGAAAATGATTTTTTAGAGGGAGCGCTCGACAAGGCAGGTCTGTTGACCCGCTGCCCGGCAGGCGATTGCGAAGCAATCTGCCGAGAGGGAGCGCAAGGAAATGACGGACCCGAACCACAGGCTGAGCCTGACACGGCAAGCCCGGCTTCTCGGGATCAGCCGGGGCAGCCTATATTACGCGCCGCGTCCGGCCAGTGTAGCGGACCTCAAGCTGATGCGCCGGATCGATGAGTTGCACATGGAATACCCCTTTGCAGGCAGCCGGATGATGAAGGGCCTGCTGAGGCAGGAAGGGTTTGCCGCCGGACGGCTTCATGTTGCGACCTGCATGAAAACGATGGGCATCGAGGCGCTCTATCGTAAGCCAAACACGTCCAAACCCGCGCCGGGGCACAATATCTACCCATACCTGTTACGTAAACTGGCTGTGACGCGACCCAATCAGGTTTGGGCCACAGACATTACCTACATCCCCATGGCCCGAGGGTTCGTTTATCTGGTCGCCGTTCTGGACTGGTTTAGCCGGAAGGTGCTGGCCTGGCGGCTCTCGATCACGCTGGAAACGGCGCCCTGCCTGGAGGCGCTGGACGAGGCGATCCGCCGTTTCGGCAAGCCGGAGATCATGAACTCGGACCAGGGCAGCCAGTTCACGTCCATCGACTTCATCAAGGCGCTGAGGGACGCAGGCATCCAGATCAGCATGGACGGCAAAGGGGCCTGGCGCGACAACGTCTTCGTCGAGCGCCTGTGGCGGAGCATCAAATACGAAGAGGTTTACCTGCATGCCTATGACACCGTGCCGGCCGCACGCAGCGGCATCGCCCGCTATCTGACATTCTACAACACAAGGAGACCACATTCATCACTGGACGGGCGAACGCCCGATCAGGCATATCATATCAAGCCGCTACCAACCCCGGTCGCGGCGTAGCCGAGCAGGAAATCCACTTAAGAAACGGCTCAAAACTGTTCAAACAAGCCGAGCCATCTCTCTTGTATCTGGTCGCCATCATGGATTGGGCGACCCGCAAGTTCTTGGCGTGGCGGTTATCGAACACGCTGGATGCCAGTTTTTATGTCGAACCCTTGAACGAGGCAATCGCTAAATACGGCAAGCCCGAGATCATGAATACGGACCAAGGATCGCAGTTCACGGGTGCAGCTTGGATCACCACCTTGACCGAGGCTGACGTCAAAATCTCAATGGATGGTCGAGGTCGTTATCTCCCCTCTCGGGATCATGCTGCGCATAACCCTGCCGGGCAACGGATCAACATCTTCATCGAACGGCTATGGCGCTCGCTCAAACAGGAGGCCGTCCATCTGCATGAATTGCAGGACGGCTACCAAGCCAAACGCGTTATCAAAGACTGGATCGGATTCTACAACTCCGAGCGGCCACACACAGCCCTCGACAAGCGATCGCCCGACGATGCATTCTTCGACACAGAACGAAACCAAAAGGCGGCATGAAATCGCCCCGATTACATCTTAGCTGAGCCGCAAAACTGTCCGAATAAGTGGGACCACTTCAAGGGACGTGATGCGACAGCTCCAAATTTGGACACATATTCTTTCTCTGCAAACGTAACTCTGCCGTTTTTTTGAGTAGCGTGCACCTTGAGTCGGGACTTTAACGCTAAAAATATTTTTGGCCCCCGCGAATTTACTCCGAATTCTTTTCAACGATTTTAAGGTTTCCCGACCACTTGCTTTTTGAGGCCGATTTTGGCGGGCAAGCAATGTAAACGTAACACGTTCGCTCTGATCGCGCCTCTTAATAAGGGGCTAAATATGAGCAGACCAAAAAGTAATAGATTAAGGCATGTAACACTTCGTGTTACACAACATGAACGTGACGAACTGACAAAGCGAGCAGCGGGACGATCGCTTTCTGATTATATTCGGGGGCGGGTATTGAGCAAGCAAACGCGTGCACCGTTGCAGCTTTTAGAGAGAGAAACCATCGGACGCTTGGGCCAGGTCAGCGATTTAGTCACGGACTATTCGCAACATGTAGAGACACATCAAACACTCAAGCGAAAAGACATTTTAGACTTTCTGGGGCACCTGGAAAACGAGCTGCATTCAGTCCGGTTTTCCATCCTCAAAACGGCTTAGGCCATGGCAATTGCTATGATATCACGCCCGCAGCGGGCGGGATCGACGGTTCGTTACCTCCTTGGTCCTGTTGACCATGCGGGGAATCCGCGAGAGATCGTTTCTGTGGTTGCAAGCACGATTGGCAGAGAGCCCGACATGGCAGTCAAGTTTCTAAACCATGTTGCCAAACTGCGTCCTCGTCTGAAAAGCCATCTCTATCACGTGTCTATCTCCGGGCCCCAAACCGACCGTGAACTATCGCCAAAAGATTGGGCGGGAATAGGTCGAATGTGGTGCGCGGGTATGGGTATCGAGAATTATATGATCGTCCTTCACGATGCCCATATCCATATCCTTGGCTCTCGGATCCGATTTGATGGTACGGCAGCCTCTGACAGAAACGACTATCGCCGTAGCGAACTCCTTCTCCGTAAAATTGAAGCTGAGTTTAACCTAGAACGAACCCCATCTTCCCATCTTGTTGATAGGTCTCGCCGGTCTTCACATCGGCGTGCTCGTTCGCTGAAGGAATTGCACGCTGTCGAAAAAGACGGGCATTCCCACAAGGATTTCATACGCGCAGCGATTGAGGAGGCGCTGGCCAGTGTACCCGATGAGACGCGTATGAGAGCGGCTCTGGCCGAGGCTGGCATCGACATGACGATTGAATTGGCAGCAGACGGTACTGACTATGTTCTGTTTGGTTATCATGGCCATCGACACGGGCCGCGTAGTTTAGGGCAGGGGTATAGTCTGACCAATTTAGTGCAAAAAGGCTTGCAGCTCAGCGGCCCCCAGAACTCTTCCGCTCAAATACCGGTACCACCATGGGCGCTCGACGTCACAGCGGAAGCCGACCAACCACGGCGTTCTGGCAAACATGAAGAGGCGGTTCGGCGCTTAAGAGGTGTCGGTCACGAGGCTCATGAGGTCATCAAACGCTTTCGAATTGCTAAACGCACGAAAAACGCGCCGCCAAGTTCTGATCGCTACAACGCCGAGCAGCTACCAGATGATGAACCACCGGATGTGACCTAGTTCACGGAGCCTGACTTTATGCTCTATTTGCCAGAAAAACCCGCCACCTAATTATTCATCGCGTATCAAGCCCCTGCTGTCGAACCCAGCAGAGATATAATTTCATATTTTCCATAATCATATTATTATTTCATATTTTCCTTATCGTCGATCCAATCCCGTATCATTCTACGGATCATTTCGGGTCGTGTTGGCAAATCGTCTTCATCTTTCCGAAAATCGTCTATTTTTTTTATGATATCGTTATGGAGCCTGAGCATAATTCCGGATGAATCGACAGGAGGGCGTCCTTTTTTAACCATTTTGCAATAGTTCCTTTAATAATAGGTTGACTTATTGATATAATGGTATCATAATAGTGCAAGCGAGACAAGGGGCGCAACCCTTATCCCGCTCTAACACAACGATCTGCAAAGGAGATCATTATGCTTAACGACTATTTTAACGACCCAATTGACCAAGCGACAGGCCAAAATTTTGAGGTCTCGCCGCAATCGCTTATGTTCGAACGCCTCGTCAGCAATATGCAGTCAACGCTCGATGAAGAAGTTTTCTTCGACGATACTGACTGGCCTGATGGGTTTGCCTGGGACAGCGAGACGGACGCCGTGTGGGAAGGTTTGGCGGAAGACGCCTTCCTGTTGGCAAGGTTCCGCACCCGCAAGCCGGCGGACAAACTACTGTGTCGTGCCGCAGGGGTGATCCACCGTGCCATTCGTTCCAGATCCATGGTCGAGCTAGAAACCGCACAGGTTAAACTCGCGAAAATTATGCAATCCGCAGCTCCGGCTCGTGTGTATTTCATGCTTGAAGAAGCAGAGCTCTGTCTAGAGCAGATGGCCGAGCGCGCAAAGGCCGATGATCCTGGAAACGATCTTGGCTCCACGCCTGACGCATAAGCCTCGAACCTTTCCATAATTTTTGCCCGTGACCAGCGCCGCTGAGGCGGCTGGCAGGGCTATCTATTGCTATTCAAGGATATAAATATGACACATCAACCGACATTAGTCGGGCTGGAAGAGCTGTTTAACTGCCCTTCGACCACCGTTCATCAAGACCTACTTCAGTTTCCCGAGATTGACGCTGAGACACGTCGATACCACGGCAAACAGTTCGGGCGCGCAGGCGAACTGCTTGTTGAAAGCGTGTTCCTTAGCCTAGGACTCCAAAGCGTTGGAGTTGCAGAGCATTCACCTTTCGATTGCGTTGTATTCCTTGAGCAGGGCGTTCTGCGTGTTCAAGTCAAAACGGTAACACGTCCACGCGGCGGTTGCTTCAATTTCAACGTTTCCCGCGGGTACCATCGATCACCCGCTGGTGTTCGGCGGTATTCCGAGAATGACTTTGATCTGCTAGCGCTAGTTTGCTTGTCAGAAAACGTGGTGAAATTTACCGCGGATCGGCGCCGTTCACAGTCCATTGGTGTTGAAGAAATAGCGGCTCTAAGACGTCGACCGGGCGCGAGTTTCGAGGCGGCGATGTCTGATCTGGGCGTTGATCAAATGCCTCCAGCTCCCGCCGGCCTCATGCCGTTTTGCTATTGATGGCGGGGCGAATTGTATGACTGAATTCTTACAAAAGTCACCGCTGTTTCCGACCGCATTTTCTGCCGATCTGGCGCGGACTACTGTCGCTGCGCTGCGCGAGAACGCACTTTCTGAGTGGAGATCGAATGCCGAGCGTTTTTATGATTATGACGATCGTGAAGCCGACGGCGAAGCATCTATCGATTTACTAAAACCGCCTGTACGCCGAGTTTTTGAACACGACGTACGGCGTAAGCCCGACAGTATTGAGGGGGTTCCCGTCGCGGAGACCATGTCGCCCGATGAGGTCGAGCAGTGTTTCGCTGATGGTATTGATCCATGGGCGTGCACTGACTTAGAGGTTTCACCTCTATGGGAGATCCAACCACGTCCGGTAGTTGTTCTCGCCATTATTCTAATGTGCGCCATGATCAAGGATGAACAGGCTTTGGGGCAGGTTTTCCGCGCGGGGGGGATCACTTTGATGCTTTGCTCATCTGGTCAGATGCGATCTCAACTCGAAAATGTTGCACCCGAGGTGCTGGCGCATTGGCAGGAAAATCAACCCTATCTGACACGCCAGAAGGTTGCCTGTCATATATATACTAATGGCTCTGATACTGTAGCGAGCGAGCAAAAGCGCTCGATCCCTAAGTTCCGACAAGCGATCGACAAAAGTCTGATGCGACGCGCGCCCGTTTTGGCGGTCTCTAGTGCGAAACATCAGTTATCTGCGGAGCAGGAAAGCCTCGTGTATCAGAGCTTTCGCTGGCCTAGTCTATCTGCGAACGCGGTAATAGAGACGTTGCGGTTCACACATAGTAATACTGGCCAGCTTGCTGAAGACGAGTTGCTGAGACGACTGCCAGATTCTGACGCGCTTCGCCGTTTAGAGCCGCTTCAAGTTGCCGCCGCGTTCGAAGAAACGACGACACTGCGCGCCGCTGACCGTATCTCACAGATTGTAGCAGTGCAGAACAGGCGGCCCCGCATTACTCTGAGCGATGTCGAAGGACTTGGCGACGCAATGCCACCGCTGAAACGGATGCTCGGCGATATCGATGCGTGGCGGGAGGGCAGGGCGGCTTGGTCGGATGTAACCAGAAGTGCAATCTTTTATGGCCCACCGGGCACGGGAAAGACGATGCTAGCGAACGCCTTCGCCGGAAGCGCCGGGATTCCTTTGGTCACTACGTCGTATTCTGATTGCCAAAGGCATGGGCATCAAGGTGATATGCTTGCCGCCCTTGCGACGGCATTCGAGCGCGCCGCCCAAAAAGCACCAGCGGTTTTGTTCATCGACGAAATCGACAGTTTTTCAGATCGCTCCTCAAAAAGGCTAAATGACGGCTATCTGCGGGGGGTAGTCAACGGTCTGCTTGAACAGGTTAATCATGCCGCGGAAGTCGAGGGCCTCATTCTGTTAGGTGCAACCAACCATTTAGACATTGTCGACCCTGCAGTTCTTCGCAGCGGGCGGTTTGATCTGAAAGTGGAGATTCCGTTACCTGACCGTTCTGGGCTCGAGGCAATTCTTGCGCGCAAATTGGGATCCGCAAACAATGCGGCTCTGAACCTGAGCGCAATTGCAGAGCGCATCCTCGGCGAGCCTGGTGCCACCGCAGAAGCACTTGTTCGCGATGCGCTCAGCAGAGCGCGCACGGATCATCTGCCCTTGGCGCAACGCCATTTAGACGCGGCGACCGATCAAATTGCGCCGGCACTGGACACAGCGCTGATACACCGTGTTGCGATCCACGAGGCAGGGCATCTTCTATCAGCTCTACTGTCACCTTTACCCACCCCTTTGGGCGTTTGGGTGACAGCAAGGGGAGGGCGGGTCGAGCCAGCTCCTCTGGCCACAATGACGTCTCGGCTAGCAAAGGCAAAACTCAGAATGTGCCTTGCCGGCCGCGAAGCTGAAACGTTGGTCTTGAGTGAGGTGAGCAACGGCGCGGGCGTGGGCCCCGCAAGCGACCTCGCGCAAGCAACGGTTCTTGCCACTCAGATGGAACTCAACTGGTCGTTCGGCGAGTCCGGCTTGGCCTGGCAGGATGTAAGCCAAATGGATTTTCGAAAGCTACCACTCAAGACGCAGCAGCGGATTGAAGCACATTTGCAAGAAGCAGAAACGGCAGTACGGGCCTTGCTCAAAGATAACATAGATATGCTTAAAAACATCGCTGCTGAACTTGTGCAACGGAAAGAGCTGACCCGGATGGATCTTCTAAGCCTTTCAAAACTCGTGTCTTTTAACGCACCGACCGATGATAACGGGATGCCCTCGGAATTCCTCATAGCCAGCTCATGAATGCTTCCGACACCTCGCTATTGGCAGGGACCCAGAGGGCCCCTGCGAATCACCTGACGCCGCAATTTCTGTTGCTTCGACAGTATTCTCGGAAAGCCTATTTGGTCGCACCGAATAAAGCGCGTTCAGACTGAGGTTCTGCGGCGGCATGCGTGTATGCATCATGCCATCAACTCATCATTCGGGGTTTCATCCCAGACGCTGAAGTTACGTGTGGCGTGCCGGATCATATTTTCATATGCACAAGGTCGTACGATGACCTGCATGAATTCACGTTGATTGTCATAGCAATAGTCGCGTTCTGCGCGAATGAGCCGCCAGCCGTCGTGTACCCGGCGCATGACGACATAGGTCGTGATACTTCGACCCATCGGCGAATGCGCTACCGATTTTCCAGCCGGACGATAGCGCGCTTCAGCCCCAGCTCTGTTTTTGACGGGAATGCCGCGGTCTTCCATTATGCCTTCAAACTCGTGGGCCAGGTCAATGAGCATTTCGGCGCATATAGTGTATGCTTGCGCTCTTCCGTTCACCAATGCGAGCACCGAGGTCAATCCTGACAGAATTGATTGTTCGAGCTGGGCCTTCTCAAGCTCCTTAGCCTTCAACTTAGCCTGAAGATCCGCAAGTTGCTCGGGCTGCCAGTTTTCCAGCCAGCGGCTGGATTGTTCGGCCCTTTCAATATCTCTTTCGATCGATTTTATTTGGAAGTCTAATTTGATCTTTTGGTTGTTTATTTTTGAGCTTGTAATAATTGTCGACTTTTTCATATGCTTCTTCTCCTGTAATAGCATTAACTTGGAATTCCAGAAACTATATTGTATAGCTCTGGCGTTCTCGAAAAATGATATACACGAAGATGTTTAAAACATGATTAAAGTATTTAGTAATAAAAATAGCGCTTAATATTTATATGTAATTCCCGTATTTTCAGTTTAGGGGATATAGCTACCGGCTAAGGGAGCTCTCCTTTGATAGCATTTACCGCACCAAAGGAGAGTGACTATGGGACTGATACGGACGGAAGAATCCCGCCAAGATGCTGTGAGGGTAGCGCTGACCAGCGGGCTGACACGCATGCAGTTGGCTAAGGATCTGGGTGTCGGCATGTCAAAGTTGAAGAAATGGATCAAAGAAAAGACGAGGGCGGCCTTACTCCTTCGCGGTCCATCACGACCGAGCGGGAAACGATCTGACCCTCGCCGTCGTCCGGCACAAGTGCCCTGCTGGACGACGGCTGCTGTATCGCACACGAGCCGCGTTTTGGATGAGACAAGAGGGGAGCTCCCCACCTCTCAGCGATGTCGGGTTCGGTGCCGCTCTTTTGGATAGCATTACTGCAACAAAGGAGACTGACTCAGGATGATTTGTACCATTTGAAAGCTGTCTCAGCATATTGTGGTTCCTGCTTGGCGCTAGTTTTATGTCGTCGAACCAGCGACGGTCGAAATTGTCAACGACGGCTTCGAATTGTGCTTCAAGATCACCTTGGAGGAAGTAGTATTAGAGCAGAATGCCAAGCTGCTCGTCTGCTAATGCCTGGGAAATTCCGTAGTTACAGATTAATGGGGCTTATTAGCATCTTGCCTAGTGGCCAGCATATGTCCGATATCGCGCTTTTCGGGAATTTCACCTCCGTTTTGTCGATCCGCGCTTTATCAGCTCCACGCCTAGCCGGATGTGAGGCGTACGGATGGCCGCTCGGTCAGCGATTGCGTCCCGTAGCAAGGCCATTGCCCCTGTGCCGACCTCATAGCGCGGCGTCGCTACAGAGGTTATGCTGGGGTTGAGATGCCGCGACATTTCGAGATCGTTAAATCCGCAAATACCCAAGTCCTTGGGAACGTTGATGCGACGGCGTTCAGCCTCGAACAGCGCGCCGGCGGCGAGGTCGTCGTTGTTGCAAAATACTGCATCGGTGTCTGGCGCTTGCGCAAGAAGATCGCTTAGCAGTTGCCCGCCCATACCGACCGAGGACGGGTGGGTCGTCGTGATTATACGGCTCGAATCGTAAACCCCGCGCCCCTGCGCTTCTGCTGTGAAACCCGCAAGCCGCGCCTGCGAGCGGGGGTCCATTCGCGCACCCAGAAATCCGAGCCTTTTATACCCCTCGTCGATTAAATGCCGCGTGCCTTCGACCGCGCCATCGTAGTGTGAAAATCCGATCATGAGGTCAATCGGAGAATCCGACACGTCCATAATCTGCACAACAGGACAGGGGGCGGTCTTGAGCAGCGCGCGCGCTGCTTCGGTTTGGTCGATCCCTGCCACAATCAGCCCCGCAGGGCGCTGACGCAGGAAGGTGCGCAAAAGGTTTTCTTCTTTGCTGGGGCTGTAACGGAAATTACCGATTTGTACCGACAAGCCTGACCCGTCGACCACATCGTAAACGCCTCGCAAGACGTCAGAAAATACCGAGTTGGTCAGCGATGGGACCAATAACCCCACCACATTTGTCCGCTCGGACGCGAGCGCCGAAGCGGCTTGATCCGGCACATACCCTAGCAGTTCGATCGCGGCCTTAACCTTCTTTCGCACGCCGGCCGAAACCATGTCGGGTGAGCGAATCGTCCGCGATACTGTGATAGCGCTGACACCGGCCTCTGCTGCGACCTCATTCAACGTAACCCTCTTGTATTTAATGTTCTTTTCCATGCGATGAAACGTATCACGCGCGTAGGTCTTTGTGAATAGTTGACAGATGACAGCGCTGTCATTAGCGTCCGCTCATCGTCACCGTTTACGGTCACGACTTTTTAGGGAGGATAAACACATGCGCTTTACCGCTAGGCTTCTGGCCGCAACCGCACTTGTCAGCGCCGGGCTGACCGGTGCCGCTGCTGCACAAGATTTTTCGCTCAAGTTCCAGTCATCTGATCCGGCAGGCAACGCCAACTTCTTGCTTCAGCAAGAATGGGCCAAAGACGTCGCCGCCAAAACCGACGGTCGCGTCGAGGTCGATCTGCTGCCCGTTGAAACAATCGTCGCCCACACTGAATCTCAGGATGCTGTGGCAGCTGGCATTATCGATGGCCACGTCACCGATACCTCTTATTTCGCCGGCAAAGAGCCGGCGTTTGGTCTGATTGCCAATCCGGTCGGGGCATGGTCAGACCCGCAGCAGATGTTCGACTTTATGGAGAACGGCGGCGGCAATGAGCTGATGAACGAAATGCTTGAACCCTACGGTTTGCATTTCATCGGCGCGACGACCCCCGGTCTCGAGGCATTTCTGTCGAAGGTGCCGCTGGACGGTGTGGACGATCTGAAGGGGCTGAAAATGCGCGCGCCCGAAGGTATGGTGCAGAAAGTCTTTGCCGCGGCGGGCGCGTCTCCGGTCAACTTGCCTGGCTCCGAGGTGTTCACTTCGCTTGATAAGGGCGTGATCGACGCGGCGGATTATACCGTCTTTTCAACCAACCACGCGCAAGGCATGCATGACGTGGCAAACCATCCGGTATATCCCGGCTTCCACTCTATGCCGTTGGTCGAAGTTTCGATCAACAAAGGTGTATGGGATTCGATGCCTGAGGATATCCAGATTGCACTGGTGGACTCCGTAAAAGACTTCCGGCAGCTACAGGTGTCGACTTTGGCTGAGAGCGACATGGCCGCGGTAAAAGAAGCTGAAGCCAACGCCGATATCACCGTGCATAATTGGTCCGATGCAGAGCGCGCCAAGTTCCGCGCCTTTGCCAAGACCGAATGGGAAAAGGCGGCAGAAGCATCCGACGCATCGCGCAAGGTCTATGACACGCTGATCGCCTACCTCGAAAAAAACGGGCTGCTTCAGTAAGCGGCCTAACTAAAAGCACCCTTCCGGACTGTCCGGAGGGGTGATCGCTCGGGAGGGGCATATGCAAGACAGGATCGATCCCAACAGCGCGGTAAGCGCACCTGTGGATATTGACGCACCCAAGGGGGCGATCCCCGAGGCTGGGCTGTTAGGGCGCGGCATTGACCGCATCGGTATTATTTTTGCCTTTGCCATCCTCGCCTCTGCCGCGATCCTCGGGATCGAGGTGGTCTTGCGCTACGTTTTCAATGCGCCAACGATTTGGGCCCATGAGACGGTGATTTTCCTGAACGCCACCGCTTTTGTTTACGGCGGGCTTTATGTGGTGTCGCGGGATGCGCATATCCGTGTGGTCCTGATCTATGATTACCTGTCAGCCCCGTGGCGGCGCATTTTTAACGTGGTGATTTCGCTGACCTGCCTTGTGGCAACAGCCTTCTTCGGCTGGGCCGCATGGCAAAGCCTTGTGCGTGCGGTCTGGACGCCAACCGGCGCGATACGGCTAGAGAGCAGCGGCAGCGCATGGGACCCGCCCACACCGGGGATGCTTAAAATTTTTCTCTTTACAATTCTCGTGGTTATGGCTGTGCAGTTCGCTGTGCTTGCTTTTAACTACATGACAAAACAGGACCGGTGATGGACCTTCTTACAGCGCTGTTCGACTTTAAGGCCATGGGGATCGAAGTGGCGACAGGCGCGATGTTCGTCGCCTTGTTCCTGCTGCTGATCACAGGCATGCCGCTGGCTTTCGTGACCCTACTGGTGGCGCTGATCTTTGCACTCGGATGGTTCGGTCCGATGGCTGTGCCATTGATTACCAGCCGGATCTTCAGCTTCGTCAATTCCTTCGTTTTCGTGTCCGTGCCGATGTTCGTATTGATGGCGGCGATCCTTGATCGATCTGGCATTGCACGTGATCTGTTTGACGCGATGCGCGTCGTCGGTGGCCGTCTGAGGGGCGGCATTGCGATCCAAACCTTGCTGGTCGCCGTGGTGCTGGCGGCGATGTCCGGCATCATCGGGGGCGAAGTCGTTCTGCTGGGGCTGCTGGCGCTGCCCCAGATGTTGCGGCTTGGATATGACCGGCGACTGGCCATCGGCGTCTGTTGTGCGGGCGGCGCATTAGGTACAATGGTGCCCCCGTCCATTGTGTTGATCATCTATGGCCTGACGGCGTCAGTCTCTATCGGGGATCTGTTCACCGCGTCTTTCCTGCCCGGCCTGATGCTGGCAAGCTTCTATATCATTTACGTGCTGGTGCGGGCCTATATGAACCCTGACATTGCACCGATCCCGGAACCGGACGAAACGACGACTGCGGAAAAAATACGTCTGCTCAAAGGCTTGATCTTGCCGATTATCGTGGTGATCTTTGTACTGGGATCGATCTACGGCGGCATTGCCTCTGTCACCGAAGCCTCTGCCATCGGGGTCATCGGCGTCACACTGTCCACGATTATCCGCGGCGAATTCACTACCGAGCTGATGGTGGGCGCCGCTAAACGGACCCTAGCGACCGTCGGGATGATCGTTTGGATCGGGATCGGTGCTTCGGCGTTGGTCGGGGTCTTTAACCTGATGGGAGGCATCACCTTCGTCTCGAACTTGATCACCGGCGTGTCCGACAACCCCACCGTGATTGTCTTGTTCATGATGGCGATCCTCTTTGTCCTTGGCATGTTCCTGGATTGGGTCGGGATTGCACTGCTGACCATGCCAATCTTTGTCCCGATAATCCGCGATCTTGGCCTTGATCCTGTGTGGTTCGGTGTCGTCTTCGCGATGAACATGCAAGTCAGCTTCCTGTCGCCGCCCTTTGGTCCAGCTGCTTTCTATCTGAAGTCGGTGACCCCGCCCGATATCTCTTTGGGAGAGATCTTCCGCTCCCTTCTTCCCTTTATTGCCCTTCAAATCCTTGCGCTTGGTATTCTCATTGCCTTCCCTGGCGTGACCGGCCGCTGAAAGACGAAACATGACCGACACCAAATCTTTGCGCTCCCGTAAGTGGTTCGACAATCTCGACGACCCAGAGATGACCGCGCTTTATATTGAACGATACCTGAACTACGGGCTCACGCTCGAGGAACTGCGGTCGGGCAAACCGGTAATAGGTATCGCGCAAACCGGCAGCGACCTTAGCCCATGCAACCGCCACCATATAGAGCTGGCCAAACGGACCCGCGATGGGATCATCGCCGCCGGGGGCATCCCGATGGAAATCCCGGTGCATCCGATCCAAGAAACAGGCAAGCGCCCCACCGCGATGCTGGACCGCAACCTCGCCTATCTTAGTCTGGTCGAAAGCCTATATGGCTATCCGATAGACGGCGTCGTCCTGACCATCGGCTGTGACAAAACCACGCCTGCGCTACTGATGGCGGCGGCAACGGTGGGGATGCCAGCCTTGGCCTTCTCTGTCGGGCCGATGCTGAACGGCTGGCACCGTGGCGAACGCGCAGGATCAGGGTCGGTAATCTGGCAGGCGCGGCAAGAGCTTGCGGCAGGCACAATCGATGCCGAAGAATTTCTAGAGATCGCCGCCTCTTCCGCCCCGTCGGTCGGGTTCTGTAATACGATGGGCACAGCGTCGACGATGAATTCCCTGTCAGAGGCTTTGGGCATGCAGCTGCCCGGGGTTGCATCGATTCCGGCACCCTACCGCGAACGCGGACAGGCAGCCTATCATACGGGGAAACGTATCGTCGATATGGTCCACGAGGATCTGCGTCCGGCCCAGATCATGACCCGCGAAGCCTTCGAGAATGCCATTGTCGTTAATTCCGCGCTTGGCGGATCGACCAACGCTCCGATCCACCTCAATGCCATCGCGGCACATCTTGGCATCGCGCTGAGTAACGGTGATTGGGAGGAATTCGGCCACACCGTGCCATTGCTGGTCAATATGCAGCCGGTCGGCACCTATTTGGGCGAAGATTTCCACCGTGCAGGGGGCACCGCCGCTGTAATCGGTGAATTGTTGCGAGCTGGGCTTCTGCCACATCCCGATGCTTTGACTGTGACCGGTCAAACGATCGCCGAACTCTACACCGACACGCCGATCCTTAATGATGATGTGATCCGCGGCGTGGCGTCACCGTTGAAACCCAATGCGGGTTTTTTGAACATGAGCGGCAACTTATTCGACAGCGCTTTGATGAAAACCTCTGCAATCGATGCGGGCTTTCGGGCGCGCTATTTCTCGAACGCGAAAGAGGCTTTTGAGGGCCGTGTCGCGGTATTCGACGGGCCAGAGGATTTTCACGCCCGCATCGATGACCCCGCGTTGGGGCTGACCGATGACAGCGTACTGGTGATGCGCGGCGCAGGGCCCAAAGGCTATCCCGGCGGGGCCGAAGTGGTGAACATGCGCCCTCCAAGCTATCTAATCAAAAAAGGCGTCCGCGCACTGCCTTGCATCGGCGACGGGCGGCAGTCCGGCACCTCTGGCTCGGCGTCAATCCTCAATGCGTCACCCGAAGCTGCGGATGGTGGCGGGCTTGCGCTGCTGCAAGACGGCGATCCAATCCGGATCGACCTGAAACAGCGCCGCGTTGATGTGCTGCTGGATGAAACCGAGCTTGCCGCGCGCCGCACTGCCCTTGATGCTACGGGGGGCTATGCGCAGCCAGAGAGCCAATCCCCCTGGCAAGAGATCTTCCGCGAGAAAGTACGCCCTTTCTCCGAGGGTATGGTCTTTGAAGGCGCGACCGAATACCGCGATATCACAAACCGCGGCCTACCGCGCAACAATCACTGATCCCATGCGCGACTTTGATATTATCTGCATTGGCGAACCGCTGATCGAGTTCAACCAAATCAACGGTACGGAGTGGCATCAGGGGTTCGGTGGTGACGTGTCAAACGTCGCCATCGCCGCAGCACGTCTTGGCGCGCGCAGCGCCATTGCAACGCGCTTGGGCGACGACGGCTTTGGACAGGAGCTTCGAAACCTTTGGACGCGCGAAGGCGTCGATGCGTCCTACGTTGCCACTGACGCGTCGGCCCCCACGGGGCTCTATTTCGTGCGACACGAGCTAAATGGGCATCGTTTTGAGTACCGTCGTGCGGGTTCTGCTGCCAGCAGAATGACAGCGGACACCTTGCCTGTTGAGGCCATACTGAGCGCCCAGTTCACCCATGTCTCCGGCATCACTCTGGCCATCAGTGCCAGTGCGCGTGACGCCGGGCTGGAGGCGATGCGTATTGCGGGGGCAGCAGGACGGCAGGTTTCTTTCGATCCGAACTTGCGGCTAGCACTTTGGCCGCTCGAAGAAGCCCGCTACGAGATCACTCAAGCGCTCGGGCTGGCGGATATCGCGCTGCCTGGTCTGGATGATGCGCGCCAGATCACGGGTCTGGATGCACCCGAAGACATTGTGCGTGCGTTTCACGAAATGGGTCCGGAGGTGGTCGCCCTGACGCTCGGAGAGGAAGGCGCGCTTCTTGGCCACGCTGGAACGATTACGCATATTCCCGGCGTTCCTGTCCCCGCCGTCGACGCCACGGGTGCCGGAGACTGTTTCGACGGGGCCTTTTTGACCCGCCTGTCGAAAGGAGACGCGCCTGAAGCCGCATGTCGCTATGCCGTCGCGGCCTCGGCACTGTCTGTCCAAGGCTACGGTGCCGTCGGACCGCTGCCTACTGTTGCCGACATGTCGGCGGGATAACCAAGCGCGCGTGCTCGCGAGGACAGAAGCGCTCTGCACGTTTGAAATGAAAGTGGGTTTACGCTGAGGTGCTCCACGAAAACTGGGAACTGACGTAAACTCTAACTTGCTGTCTGTCGATCTTCATCACGAAGGATGATCGAAGATATCGAAACAAAAGCAGCACGCCCCTGAGTTTAAGGCGAAGGTGGCGTTTGAAGCCTTGAAGGGCCAAGAGCCTGTGTCGGAACTGGCGAGCCGGTTCGGTGTGCATCCGACGATGAACCAGCTCGGTTTTATAGAGACCATTTATCGTTTCAGCGAAGGGCGTCTATCGGGCGTCGTCAGATCGACCCGAGATAATACCCGATTGCCTCAGCCAATTCAGTTTCCTCGTAGCCGAAATGAGAGCGTACGACCTCCTCCAACTTTCGGAACGTGGCAGCGGCCTGACCGAAATTTCCGTCACTCGGGTCTTCCGCCAGAGCGTCCGCTGCATGGCCGAGGCGGATGATTAACTCATGGACCACTTCGTGCTCTGCCTTCAATTTGGCCACGACCTCACGGAATTTTCCTCCACCCGCCGCCTCGATCCGAGGGAACATGTCGGTACCTTCAATGTCGTGGTGCATTTTTAGCACCTGGCATTCGCGCCCGCAAAGTGATCCGAACGCCCTGAAATTCTCTGCCATATCTAGCGAAAGTACGATCCGCTTAAGGTGTTCAGGCGGCGTGTCCAGCGCTTCAATCCGGGCCAAGACTGCACCTATTTGGGCTATCTCCATCAGATAATGGCGGTGGATTGCCGCCAGTTGACGCCCTTGACGACGGTGTATGTCCGTTGCCTCCGACACTGGCGGCGCTTTCGGCCGGGCAGCCTCGTCGAGGCTAAGTTCATCCAGTGATTGGGTCAAAAAGTCAGTCATGATCAATAACAAAACCCTTCGTCACGCTAAGTCAAGGACGGCTCCGCGCTCTGTGATCCCTTTGGATGCAACGAAGCGCTTTCGGTCAACTCGGGTTGTCGCTCTAGGAGGGCGCGGCGGATCGGAGGACCAGCCATGCCAACAACAAACCCCTGCTATTCGCGCACGTTGCCCTGCTTGCGACCCGGGGCACCTCGTGGGAAAAAAGCCGCTAAAGCCCTAACGTATCTGGGCAACCCGTGTCAGAGTGGAAATGGCCAAGAACCATTGCGATCTTGTGCGCTGAAAGTCTTTTTTCACAGCGTCGGGCCAGATCAAGGTTCGAGCATCGGTCCTGCGAAGTAAGACACAGGATCCCATAACTGCTTTTATATAAAGTAAAATATCAGGTTTATGAACCGATGGTAGCTTTAGCGACGAAAGAGTTCGCCTTATCTGGTTGGTTTGGTTATGCGGCGCGTTGTCCGTGCCGCAAACAATAGATTACAGCTTACGGCAGGGTCCGAATTTCTGGGAGAAGCTCAGTGGCCCGACACTTTTTGGCAAGGTGTCGGGTTCGTATCTAACTACTCAAAAAGTACGTCTTCAAGTCAACACTCGGCTCTTCTCTTTTTGACTCCCGGCAGGAGTAGTTTGCAAATAGCTTCTTCGCATTCTCCCTTTTCCAGCCGCTCAATTGCCAGTGCAATACGGCGAACATGCGTTACGCAGCCAGCACCTTGAAGCTCCGCACAGTGAGCTGCAGTTCGTGCCGCAGTCATTTCTGAATACGGGTAGGCCATAGACGGGGCACGACACATTTCGACGGCGTTAGTGCGCTGCGCAGCGTAAAACCTACCGGCGTTATCCCAGGTGCCAGGAGGGTTAGCCCTACGTGCTTTACGAAAGTAGAGTTCTATCGCGGAGTTAATCTCGGGGGTGGGATACGCCAACCCGTATGCTATTGGTATTAATGCGATCTTTTATAGTTTCGTTCATGAAAATCTCCTGTATAAAACGATTTTGAGTGCGAATTAATTTTCGCTCTGCTCAATTAGTTATAATAAAAAAAGGGTTTCGGAGAGATTTACGTTTTGCGGATTGGCATATCATCACATTTCTGAATATTTTTTTGGTCAATATACAGCACCTCCCAATCTTCAAATGGATAGGACGCGCAGGAGGTATTGTGAGGGCATTGCCAAGTTGTTTACGACGCATGACTTTGTTACGAGTTGAGGCATGAAAATACCGTCTGCAATGCCGCGCCTGAAGGGCTATCGTCATCCTCGTGATATCATCGCCTACGCGGTCTGGGCTT
>Ga0207890_1000230_pt1 | contig 18062 bp, 16 predicted proteins | sample LinPmetageLP48_FD_184059 | JGI IMG/M metagenome (GOLD analysis project Ga0207890, IMG submission 184059) | Marine viral communities from the Pacific Ocean - LP-48 (SPAdes) | ecosystem: Environmental > Aquatic > Marine > Oceanic | place: Pacific Ocean | collected 2011-06-13 | reverse complement strand
TCCGCTCGCAGCCCTTCAGTAGTTCGTCCAGCAGTTCCTCGGATATGGTCATCGTCCTTGCTCCTCTCAGGAAGCATGGACCAGATCGCAGTTACACAGAAGATCGGACACTCTCCTTATACGACCCCACACACTGGCCAACGCCATCGAAACTATCTCGCTCGACAAAATTGCGTCCTCTACCCTTAGAAACAAGCTGACGCGCAGCTTTCGGACGAAGGAATTCATGGCCCCGGATATGGCCACAATCACAGACGTCGGCAAAGAGACGTTTGTTGTCGCTACAGACGGATTCTGGGCTGAGCTTAAGCATGACGACCAGTGTCGATTTTTGGAAGGTGAAGCCGTCCAAGAAAAAGGAAGTCAGGACGATTGTAGCGCATTAAAAATCCGCATCCTTGGTTCAGACAACGAGTCACAAGTTAGTACTTCGACAGCCGGGAACCTTTACGTTGTGGAATCTGATTGACGCCGTCGAAGTCTCCAACTGAAAATCTCCGCCCTCAAATCGATCAATTGAGCAACCGGGCCAAAGTACGCCTAACGTCTTGGGAGGGCAGGCGACACCTAGGGTGCGCGTGAATCTCTGTCAACGCGTCGTGCAATGAACGCGCTGCAACCACACTTTCGCGCTCAAGTTCTTCAATAATCCAAAGAACGCCATGCATCTCTACACCATGCTGTTCAGCAAGCCGACGAAGCGCAAGGTTTCCGGTCAACAGTGTCCATCTGCGTGCCTCGGCGACCGAAAAGGCAAACGTGTCGGGCGTCGACAAGATAGCTCAACAGGCTTCCTCATTAACCCTACGCGTGGCTTGAGAGAAACAAACCCGAAAAAAGAGCCCAGCCTAGCGATGGAGAGACATGTGATATTCGAACCTGTCTGCGGGATGCTGGCTCAGGCTGACATAAATCAGTCGCCCGGCCGAGCAATATTGTCGCCGTATTTCAAGTGCGAGTTCGTTTGGAGCAGTCCGCAGGAGGCTGCAAAGTTCCTCATCGAGAATCCGTGGCCGGATCACCTGGCGGACTTCATCTACCACACTGCCGTATCTGCTGGCGATGCGGGTCGCGATGAGCTCCGAGTAGTCGCCGATATCGTGGATCACACCCGGCAGCTCGATATCGATATAATTCTCAGTAAAACAAATCGGCAGAGCTGCAGTCTTGATGTCCGAACGTAGCGTGCGGACGCGAAACCAGCGGCTGCCCGCCGGGACGCCGAGCCGTTTCGCAAGGGTCATATCAAGCGTGACCTCTTCGATGCCAAGCAACGTCCTGTGTGTCGCGGCGCCGAAATGTGCAAGTTCTTCAATCGAGGTTGTCGAGGGATTGTAGCTGCCCGGCTCGATCGACGTTACTCGCGTTCCGACGCCTTTCTGGCGCGTCACTAATCCGAGCTGCACCAACCGTCCGAGTGCTGCACGGACGGTGGAGCGGGAAAGCCCCCGGTCTTCCGCCATTTCAATTTCTGTCGGCAACAAGGATCCGAGCGGGTAGAGACCCGTTCTGATGTCGCGCACCAGTTCATCGGCAAGGATGGCATAGATTGGTTGACGAGACATTCTTGTTCCATACAGCCCGACTTGACAGAATTCTAGATATCATAGTATGTACGAACAAAGTATTATGTCCGAACATATAGGCTGGAACGCTGCTGCGGGGGGAATGCATGACCGAGATAAAACCGGGGCAGAACGAAGCGTATAATGAAGGCGCGACACGGGACGCCGAAACTTTCGACTTTGGATCCAAAATCCGGAACCTGAGCGGATGGCAGGCAGCGATGGTCGCCGCCCTCTGTGTTCTGTACTCTGTCTTTCACCTGTTGGTGCTCAATTTCTTCCAGCTTGACGCTTGGGTGTTTCGTGTCCTGCATGTCAACTGAATCGCCCCGGTTTCACCGGAGACCTATAGCTTCATTTCACGCGACCATATCGAGCACGTCGCACTGTGCATAGAAGTTCTGTTCAGCCTCTGCTGGCGGTATGTTTCCGATAGGGCCGAGCAAGCGCCGGTGATTAAACCAATCGACCCAGCCGAGCGTCGCCATTTCCAGATCCTGCATGTTGCGCCATGGACCCTGGCGATGGACCAGTTCGGTTTTGTAGAGACCGTTTATCGTCTCCGCGAGGGCGTTGTCATAGGAGTCTCCCACGCTGCCGACCGATGGCTCGATGCCAGCTTCGGCCAGACGCTCGGTATAGCGAATAGATAAATATTGCCCGCCGCGGTCCGAGTGGTGAACCAAGCCGCTTTTCTGGACCGGCCGCCGATCATGCAGGGCCTGTTCAAGAGCATCGAGAACAAAGTCTGTCTTGGCCGACCGTGAGACCCGCCAGCCGACGATGCGATCTGCAAACGTATCGATGACGAAGGCCACATAGACAAAGCCCTGCCACGTGGACACGTAGGTAAAGTCGCTGACCCACAGCAGGTTCGGTGCGGGCGCACGGAACACACGGTTCACTTTGTCGCGCGGACAAGGTGCTGACGTGTCTGGGACCGTTGTTTTGACCACCTTGCCCCGCACAGCCCCACGGATGCCGATCTGTTTCATCAGGCGCTCCACCGTGCAGCGTGCAAGCGTAAAGCCCTCGCGTTTCATCTGATGCCACGCCTTGCGGACCCCGTAGACCTGATAATTCTCATCCCAGACACGTTTGATCTCCGGGCGCAGCTCTGTATCCCGCTGATACCGGGCAGAAGCTTTGGCCGGATCAGCGAGGCATGCCAGGCGATGGTAATAAGTTGACGGCGCAATCGGCAACACCCTGCAGATTGACTCGACACCGTAAACAGCCCTTTGATCATCAATGAAGCCGATCATCGCTTGAGTGGGCGGTCGAGTTCCGCCTGCGCAAAATAAGCTGATGCCTTGCGGAGAATTTCATTCGCTTGGCGCAGCTCACGGTTTTCCCGTTCCAGCGTCTTGATGCGATCACGCTCTTCGGTTGTCACTCCGTCGCGCATGCCGCTGTCCTTCTCAGCCTGCTTGACCCATCCGCTCAAGGTTTGGGGAATACAGCCGATCTTGGGTGCAATGGCCGCGATCGCGCCCGCCTGCGTTTCGTAGGAGCCTTGATGCTCGAACACCATTCGGACCGCGCGAGCGCGGACCTCTGGCGAGTAGCGATTTGCCATTTTGTTTTTTGTCATAACCATCATCCTTACTTAAGTTGATGGTCTCCGACAAACTCGGGGCGATTCAAACATCGCCGCGGTTATCGCCTTCGCGCTCTATGCCCCCTTCGGAAAAGCGGGAGACAAAGTCCCCGCATTCGACTTCCTGCTCTCAGGTCTGGCAATCTTCGCCTCTCTTTATATCTTGTGGAATCTGGATGAGTTGATCATCCGCACGGGTGTCCTGCCGACGGCAGGGGACGTCGTGGCTGCCTTGGCCGGGATCATCGTCGTAATCGAATTCACCCGGCGCACGGCAGGGGTGGCCCTGCCGGTCCTTGCGAGTATCTTTATCGTCTAGGGCTTCGTGGGGCCTTGGTTGCCGGGCGTGCTTTATCACAGGGGCTTCGGGGTCGATGAGTTCTCGACCTTCGTCTATTCGATGGAGGGCGTGTTTGGGATCGCCACTGCCGCGGCGGCGAAGTACATTGTGCTCTTTGTGTTGTTTGCGGCATTTCTCCAGGTTTCGAAAGTCGGCGATTTTTTCATGAACCTGGCCTTCGCCTGTTTCGGGCGGATGCGCGGGGGACCCGCGAAGGTATCGCTGTTCGGCTCCATTCTGTTCGGGATGATCTCGGGCAGCGGTGTGGCGAACGTGGTCGCGTCGGGTACCTTTACCATCCCGGTGATGAAGCGTGTCGGCTACAAGCCCACCAGTGCAGGCGGGATCGAAGCGGCCGCGTCGACAGGAGGGCAACTGACCCCACCGATCATGGGAGCAGGTGCGTTCATCATGGCGGAAATCACAGGCATCCCCTACACTGAGATCATCGTTGCGGCACTGATACCCTGCGTGTTGTATTACTTCGCAGTCTATATCCAGATCGATCTTGAAGCGCGCAAGGAAGGTATTGAAGGTCTCCCCAGCTCGGAACTGCCCGATCTGAAGCCAATGGCCAAGGACGGCTTTATGCTGGCTCCGCTCGCCTTGTTGATCATCTTTCTATTTGCCGGATTCTCTATCATCTCTGCCGGTTCATGGGGCATTGCCATCGCGGTTCTCGTCATGCTGCAGCAACGGATGGGTCTTGATAGTCGGCTGTTGGCTGTGCCGGTCGCGACGGTCCTGGTGACTGTCTTGGCGGTGCCTTATCTTTCCGCAAATACACATGGCATCATTGCGATGGGCACTGGCTCAGCGACGCTTGCCGTTGCAGCCCTTGCTGCCCGGACCGATGGAATGTCTGCGGCGATCCGGGGCACTGTGCAGGATATCCTCGAAGCGTTGAGCATCGGGGCGCGTCAGTGTCTTCAACTGGCAGCCGTTTGCGCCTGCGCAGGGATTGTCGTTGGTGTAATCGGGCTGACCGGTCTTGGCGGAAGGTTTTCGGCCATGCTTCTCGGGGTCGCAGGGCAAAGCGAGTTCCTGGCGCTGGTGTTTGCCATGGTCATCGCGCTTATCCTGGGAATGGGCATGCCGACAACTGCTGCTTATGCCATCGCAGCATCGGTGGTTGCTCCATCCTTGCAACGGATCGGGCTGGATGTCCTGCCGGTGCACCTGTTCATCTTCTACTATGCAGTCATCTCGACGATCACGCCACCAATCGCGCTCTCGGCCTTTGCGGGCGCCGCGCTGGCGGGCGGTGATCCCTGGAAAACGTCGTTCAAGGCCGTGAAGTATGGTCTGGCGGCATTCATCGTTCCCTTTCTCTTCATCCACAACCAAGGGGTGCTGATGAACGGGTCCGTATGGGAAATCGTTCGGACGACAGCCACCGCTTTGCTTGGCGTATGGGCGCTTGCCACCGCCAGCAGCGGCTGGTTCGCCGGAACGCTTAGCGGCTTCTGGCGGATCGGATTTGGTGTGACCGCCCTGCTTCTGATTGCCGGGGATATCTACACCGATCTCGCGGGCGTCGCCGTCGGTGCGGCGCTCATCGCCCTCAGGCTCGCTCGTACGGGCGGGACGGGGCGCGGAACTAAGACTGTTTAATTTTCAAAGGGAGGACTATCCATGAAACGCAGAAATCTTATCGGCCTGTCGCTGGTCGCGGTACTGGCCGGAACCACCGCCTTTGCGCAGGACGCGGACCGCAGCGATTGGCCCGGGAACATTGTGGTTGCCACTGCTTCGCCCGGAGGCACCTATGCGATCTACGGCCAAGGCGTGGCCAGCGTGATCTCCAGCGCGCTGGGTGTTCCTGCCTCGACGCAGCAGACTCAGGGGCCGCTTCAGAACCTCGTGCTCGTCAACAAGCAGCGCGTCGACGTCGGTCTCACGACCCTGGGCCCGGCCTTTGAGGCGATTCAGGGCGAGATGGACATGGATCTCGGCACAAAATACGATGGCGTTCGCGCACTTTTCCCGATGTATGTGACCCCCTTTCAGGCCGCTGCGCTTGCAAGGTCAGGGATCGTCAAGGTGTCCGACTTCGACGGCAAGACCATCGGCACAGGCCCCAAGGGAGGCACCGGCGGCACATATTGGGAGCGTTGGTTCGAAGCGCTTGGATTGAATGTCAACGTTCAGAACGGTCCGATCGGCGACCAGACGTCACAATTGGCCGATGGCCGCCTAGATGCGGTGGCTACGGCCGCAGGCTTGCCGATGTCCGCCTTCTCGGAGCTCGAGGCGCTGCAGCCCTCCGTGATCTTCGGTCTGAACGACGATGAAATCGCAAAGCTTCAGGAAAGCGTGCCCTATGCACAAATCATGGAAATACCTGCAGCCACGTACTCTTCGCTTGATGAGCCAGTGAAGACGTTCGGAATGTGGAATATCGCCTTCGCGTCAAAGGACATGCCCGAGAGCCTGGCGTACGAGATCACCAAGGCGATCTTCGAGAACCACGACGCGCTTCTAGCGACACATGGCTCGGCGAAGGAAACCTTGCTGGAGAACGTCGCGATGAACACGGTCATGCCCTACCATCCGGGCGCGATCAGATATTTCGAAGAAAATGGCATCGAGGTTCCCGATGCCGTGAGACCGGCGGAGTAGGACATAAATGACCGAAGGATCTGCACCCGTGACAAGCCACTCGCCAAAAAACGTGACAGCGCTCGACTCTCCCATATGGGGCCGCAGTTTCAGCGACGACGAAATGCGCGCGATCTTCTGTTCGGAACGTTACCTGGCCGCCTGTACCGAGGTAGAGGTGGCATTGGCGCGGGCGCAGGCCGGTCTAGGGTTGATCCCCGCGGAGGCGGCCGACGGAATTGCGGCCGCCTCCCTCCAGCCTCTCGATCACGACCGGCTGGCGCGTGAAACCGAAATCGTCGGATACCCAATTCTGCCCATTGTCGAGCAGCTTTCAGTGACGGCGGGGGAAGCTGGTAAGTATCTGCACTGGGGGGCTACAACCCAGGATATCATGGACACGGCTACGGTTCTGCAGATCCGGGATGGTTTGGACCTTGTCGCTCGGCGGGTCGAGGGGGTGCGCCGCGCCCTTGCAGGGCTGGCACGGACTCATCGCGATACACCGATGGCAGGCCGGACCCACATGCAGCACGCCCTGCCTGTGACCTTCGGATACAAGGCTGCAACTTGGCTGTCTGGGTTCGATCGTCACGCAGAGCGGCTGGAACAGCTTTCGCCTCGGGTGCTCAATGTCCAGTTCTCAGGGGCATCGGGCACTCTTGCATCACTGTCCGGGCGGGGGCTCGAAACCCAATCCGCCCTCGCCGCCGAGCTCGGTCTAGGTGTGCCAGCGATCACCTGGCACTCGATCCGCGACGGCATTGCAGAAACCGTCCAGACTTTGGCGCTGATCGGTGGCAGTCTTGCCAAGATCGCGGGCGATGTCGCGATCATGATGACTACTGAGCTAAGCGAGGTGGCAGAGCCTTTCGTCCGTCATCGTGGCGCATCCTCCACAATGCCGCAGAAAGCCAATCCCATTTCCTGCGAATTGATCCTCGCGGGTGCCCGCCTGATGCGGAACCACGCGTCGGCGATGCTTGACGCGATGATCCATGACCATGAACGCGCCACCGGTCCTTCGCATCTGGAGTTCTCTGCAGTCCCGGAAGGCTTCGCCACGATTTCAGGGATGTTGGCCCAAGCTGAATTTATGCTCGAGGGTCTGCGGGTTTATCCCGAAAATATGGGGCGTAACCTTGACCATTCTCGGGGGCTGATCGTGGCCGAAGCGGTGATGATGGCTTTGGCCCCCCACACGGGACGCAAGGAAGCGCACGACATCGTCTATGCCGGTTGTCGCCGTGCGGTCGAAGGCAGCATGTCGTTGTACGACGCGTTGAAGGATGAAGTGGCGCTAACGAGCCATCTCGAGGTCGAGTTGCTGAAGTCGCTGACAGAACCCCGCAACTATCTTGGCGAGGCGCCAGAAATGGTCGACCGGGTGCTTGCGGGACGATGATCTGCTCCGAAAGAATGAGAAACGAGGCAGATTCGGTGGGCGTCATGGCAGTTCCCGCCGACCGCTACTGGGGTGCGCAGACACAGCGTGCGCTTGCCGTCTTTGCGATTGAGGGCCCGCAGATGCCGGTCGGAGTGATCCGCGCCTTCGCGCTTCAGAAGGGCGCAGCGGCGGAGGCCAACCTTGCGCTCGGCATGCTCCCCGACGAGATCGCGACGTTGATCGGCCGCGCGGCCGAAGAAATGCGCGAGGGCCGGTTCGACAACCATTTCCCGCTGCCGATCTGGCAAACCGGCAGCGGGACCCAGACCAACATGAACGCTAACGAGGTTCTGGCCAACCGCGCGAACGAAATGGCAGGGCAGGGGCTTGGCACCCGCACGCCAGTCCATCCGAACGACCATGTCAATCGTAGCCAATCATCCAACGACAGTTTTCCGACGGTCATGCAGATCGCTGCGGTCGAGGCGATAACAGGTCGTCTGCTGCCCGCCCTGTCGCGTTTTCAACAGACGCTCGAGGAGAAGGCGCAGTCCTACCACGATCTCGTTCGTCTGGGGCGCACACATCTGAATGATGCGGTGCCGGTCACACTGGGACAGAACTTCGCATCCTACGGTCTTCAGATCGCACGGGCAAAACTACGGGTCAGCGCCACCTTGCCAGACCTTCACAGGCTCCCGCAGGGGGGAACGGCGGCCGGTTCCGGCCTGAATGCGCCGTATCGTTTTGCGCAGGAGTTCTGCAATGTCCTGTCTCGTCGTTCGGGCGCTGATTTCACGCCGTCTTCTGTCGCGGGAGAGGGGATGGCTGCGCACGACGCGGTTGTTGCGGCCTCCGCGGCCTGCGAGGGGGTGGCGGTCTCGCTGATCCATATCTTGAACGATATACGCCTGCTGGCGTCCGGCCCCCGCGCGGGTTTGGGAGAGCTGGAGCTTCCCGACGATGGTCTGTCGTCTTCGATAATGCCGGGCAAGCGCAATGCGACCCTCGCCGAAGCGCTTCTTCAAGTCTGCCATCGCGCACTCGGAAATCATACGACGGTGGTTGCGGCAGGTGCCTCGGGTCTGTTCGAGTTGAACGTCGCCAAGCCCGTCCTGATCCACGCATTACTGGAAAGTGTGTCGGCACTTGCGGATGGTCTGGATGCCTTCCGCTCTGGTTGTCTGATCGGGTTGAAACCGAACCGTGCTCGCATGGCGCGCAACGTCGAGATGTCGCTAATGGTTGCAACTGCACTGACGCCAAGACTGGGTTATGATGCGGTCGCACGATTGACCCGCAAAGCGGAAGCGAGCGAGACTTCGCTGCGCGAAACATGCTTGGCCGTTGGTTTGTTAAGCGCAGAGGAATACGATCGGCTGATCAACCCCGTCCGTATGGCTAAAGGCGGCTTGATGGGTCATCCAAAATGAAAATCGTTAGTATTCGCCAAGCGGATCTTCCTATCAGCTCCCCCGGCAAGAACGCCGTCGTGGACTTCGCCGGGCTCAAGACAAGCGCTGTCGCCATAAAGACCGATCAGATGCGAAACGGCAAGACGCTGGTAGGGTACGGGTTCGGATCCATCGGGCGGTGGGCGGAGGGGGGAGTCCTGACCGACCGACTCATACCTCGATTGATGGCTGAGCCGCCCGATGCTCTGTTGGACGATGCTGGAATTGTAGATCCAATCCACTGCGCCGCCGTCGCGATGCGGAATGAAAAGCCGGGTGGCCACGGTGGCAGGGCGGTCGCCATGGGCGCGCTTGACATGGCGATGTGGGATCTTGTGGCGAAAGCCGAAGAACGCCCGCTTTACCGTGTTTTGGCCGATCGGTTTAGAGGGGGTGCGGCAGACACCGACATCGCGGTCTATGCCGCGGGTGGCTACTATGGTTCAGGTGGAGTGGTTGGTTTAGAGGACGAAATCCGGTCGTATCTGGATAGGGGCTACCGCGAAGTCAAAATCAAGGTCGGCGCAGCTCCTTTATCTGAGGACATCTCCCGCATTGAGGCCGCTCTCGCGCTACTTGGACATGATGGCAGCCGCTTAGCGGTTGATGCGAATGGTCGCTTTACCCTCGATGAGGCTTTGGCATTCGGCCGCGCCATCGCGCCGTACGGTCTGCGGTGGTACGAAGAAGCAGGCGATCCCCTAGATTTTCGCCTTCAGGCTGTGCTGGCCGAAAGCTACGAAGCGCCCCTCGCGACTGGCGAGAATCTCTTTTCCCATCAGGATGCCCGCAACCTTTTCCGATATGCAGGCATGCGACCGGATCGAGACATTGTTCAGTTCGATGCTGGGCTTTCTTATGGACTCTCGGACTATATGAAGACACTCGCGTTGATGGATCAGATGGGCTGGTCTCGCAGACGTCTGCATCCGCACGGAGGGCATCAGATGTCCCTGCACATCGCTGCGGGACTGGGGCTGGGCGGCAACGAAAGCTATCCCGGCGTATTTCAGCCGCTCGGAGGATTTGCAGATGATCAGAAGGTCTCAGACGGGCGCGTCTGTCTTCCCGACGTTCCGGGGATCGGACTCGAATTGAAGTCAGAATTGTGGAAATGGTTGCAAGATAATTTGTCATGAAGTTCATGATTTGTTCCTGGCCAATAGCCGAAACATGTCTGTAGCGATTAGGCTCCGGATCGGCGGGATGCCGAAGGCATCGCGCGCCTACTTCACCTCGGTTGGTTCCGGCCGGTTCATTGTAAATCCTTCTCTGCGCAAGAGGTCCGTGCCGTGCTCGGGGCCCGAAAGGCCATACAGCAGGGGATGATTGCCTTGGAGATGTCCATGCGTGGGCTGTTGCAGAACTTCGGGTTGAAAGTTGGTGCCATCTCTCGGGGCAGGTATGAACACCGAATCCGCGAACTGGCGGACGGCAACTCGATGTTGGAGGCTGCGACAGGGCCAATGCTTCGGTCGCGGGCATCCTTGCGACAGGAATTGGCGGGACTAGAACGCCTTGTTCGCCAAATGGCGCAGGAGAAACCAGTCTGTCGTCGACTTATGTCGATGCTCGGGGTTGGGGCCGTTGTCACGCTAACCAACAAATCAACCGTTGATGATCCCACCCGGTTCACAGCCTCAAAGAATGTTGGCCCGTGGGTCGGTCTGAAGCCATCGCGCAACCAATCGGGCGAACGCGACGTTTCGGGTGGCATCACAAAGACAGGTGATATCAACCTGCGCCGCGCGTTATGTCGGGCTGCGACCGTGATGTTGCACCGCTGGCGTTCGACGTGGCTGAGAACATGGGCAGCGCAGGTCGCCCGCCGCCGTGGTGGCAAGCGCGCCATGGTCGCCCTAGCCCGGGGCATCGGGGTGATCCTGCACCGGATGTGGGTTGATGACACTGACTTCCGATCAGATATCGCCGTGGCCCATGCGGCCTGAAAAATTGCGTTTCCTGCCGTCGCCGGCCTGACTGCAGGCCTTCGAGGTCCCCTAGGGACGTGGTTTCGATGATGCCGTGCTCCGGACTGTTGCCGATCAACATTGAGCATGCCTATGAGAGGGGCACATCGGAATTGCATTTGAACCAGCATCATGTTGGCGGTCAATCGCGCTGACCACGGACCGAAGCATGCACCCGGGGTGATCTCAGACGAAGGCAGCGGAGATAGAAGAACGGCACAGAAAAAAACTGTGATCAAATCCGCAACCAGGCGGTCGGATGCCTATGTCGAAAAGCGCTTGACTGAGACGTCCCCGTTACCGAAGTCTGGAGCCTAAAGACTAAAGGGCCCGCCACTGCACTCATCCGATTAACGCAACAGTCTCCTCACAATGGCATTCGGACGAGGGTTGAGGGAAATCGCCAACGCCATCATCAAAACTGGCGTGTCTCGGCAGATTCAGAGCGCCTAGAGAACCCATTTTCTGAATACCTCACTGATTTGCGAGAACGGATTTTCGGCGTTGCCATGCTATGGCGAGACCCAGCAAGAGAACCGCGACCCCGGCCAGTTCAAAATACCGGTCCGGAACCATCAATCCAATCGCACCAATGCCGACTATAAGCCGCTCGAAACGATAGATTCGGCCCACCCCGTAGACATATCCTTCAAGCGCGCAGGACAAGGCAACCAGCGCGGCAATAGCGGTGCTGATTGCCATGACGATGGCAAACACATCCCCGCCCTGCAGCAGCAATGCAGGCTCGTACACAAATACGAAGGGCAGGATGAACAAGGGCGTCCCCAGTCGCATCGACGTAAACCCCGTTGCCATGCCGTTCGCCCCGGAGATTTGCGCCGCAGTGATCGAGGCAAGCGCGACCGGCGGCGTGATATAGGACAGCATGCCCCAATAGAGCACGAACAAATGCGATCCGATGGGTGATAGCCCAAGCTTGACCAGCGCCGGAGCAAGGATCGTGGCCAAAAAGATATAACAGGCCGAAACGGTCATCCCCATGCCCAGAACGAAACTGGTGATCGCGCCCAGCACCAGCAACAAAAGCGTGCTCTGCCCTCCGTATTGAACCAGCTCGCGCGAAAACGCCCCGCCCACGCCGGTGATCGCCAGCGATCCGACAACCAGCCCGATCCCGCAAAGTGTGGCAATCAGATAGGCAATGTCACGTGTGACCCCCTGTACCAGGCCAAGTGCCGCGGCAAGTTTGGGGATCTGGCGGTGGCGCAGCAGTGCAACCAAAAGCATGGCTGCGGTGGCGTAATATGCCGCGCGTGACGGGCTGACCGCGAACAACAGCACAACCAGCGCCACCAGCGAGAACAGGTGGTGCCAGCCTTGCATCACCACCTCGCGCAAGATCGGGAGTACCTGATCTGCGGGGGTGACAATGCCCTTGCGCGCGGCAAACAGGTCAACCTGCAACAACAGCGCGATGTAATACAGCAGAGATGGCACAATCGCGGCGACGATGATCGTCGTGTAGGGCATGTCCAGAAATGACGCCATGATAAAGGCAACAGCCCCCATGACCGGCGGCATCAACGTCCCCCCTGTCGAGGCACAGGCCTCGACTGCGCCCGCGTATTGCGCGGGGTATCCGGCCCGCTTCATCGAACTGATGGTCATACGGCCCGTGGACAGCACGTTGGAAATCACCGAACCGGAAAGCGAACCGAACAGCGCGCTTGAAATGATTGCGCCCTTGGCCGACCCGCCACGCCGGCGGCCCATCAGCGCCATGGACAGGTCCATAAAGAACTGCGCACCGCCAACGGCGTTCAACACAGCACCAAAGATGATAAACCCGACAAGCGTATCCGCCACCACGCGCAATGGAATTCCGATCAGGCTTTCCACCCCCATCACATGCGCCGCCGCAGTTTCGGTCAGCGACAAAGACGGCCCCCAGAGAAATCCGGGCATATGCTGTGCAAAAAGCGGATAGGTGGCAAAGAACGCGCAAATCACCAAAAGCAGCGTGCCTCCGGACCGGCGCAGCGCCTCAAGCGACAGCAGCACCATCACAATCGACACGGCCGCAGCCGTTGTCGGCGCCACCACGTCCCATCCTTGCGTCAAGATCAGCTCAGCATTGATCGCAAAATAGATCCCAGACGCCAGAGCAAGCGCAGCAAGCACCCAGTCCACCAGATTGACACGCATTTGCATGGCTCCGGTACGCGGCGGCAGCAACAAAAACGCCGCCGCAAGGAAAATCCCGATCAACAGGTAATAGTACCTGTTCGACAACAGCGGAAAGACCCCGAACAGCGACAGATTGAAGGTTTGCAGAACAATGCCGACAAGGCCTACTGCCCCAAGGATGCCCACAGATATGCGGGCGGGGGTGTTCAGTCGCTCGATCGGGCCTTCGTTGGACGCTTGCATTTGGATACCTCGGGGTCAGCGGTCAGGAAAATGGTCCTCGTCCATTGTTTCAGGACGGGGACAAACATTATTTTTCGATTGCGGCCCGGTGCTCTTCCCAGAACGTCGGCCAGTCCTTGGAAGAGATGTTTTGGTCCATCGCCTCTTCGGTCGCGGTCTCCCATGCGGCCATCACGTTTTCAAGCCGGGCAAGCCGCGCATCGTTCCACGCCTGGTCCTTGTCCGTCCACACGCCGATCTCTTTCAGATACCGGATGGCACCGGGATGGAACGGCGCGTCCTGCGGTGTTGTGCCGGCCTCGCTGATGGCCCAGTTCGGCATCGCAGATGTTGCGTCCTTGTAGATATCAAAGCTTTCGTCCAGCGCCTTGATAAAGTTATAGACCTCGTTTTCATCGGCATCGGCGTAAACCGTGATCATCGGGTAGCGCACGGCAAAAATCTGTGCCGGATTGTCTTCCGAGATACCCGCGCCGGTGGTGACGGTTGCAGGGGCAAAGAAACTTGCGACATCTGTCACCGCAGCCCAGCCTTCTGCGTTGTCTTCAGGCAGGGGCGCCCAGCTTAATCCGCGCGACGAACCTTCCAACTCGTACAGAGTGGCCGCGGTTGGTGTGGTGCCCGCGGCATCTGCCTGACCATCGACCAGCGCCTGAAGCGCCGCGCCATAGGATGGAACCTCGACGACCTGCACGTCATCCCATGTCAGACCCGCAAAGGCGAGCATCGCTTCGACCTTGATGTTGATCGACGGATTGGCCTTGATCCGTGGCACACGCTTGCCGCGAAGGTCCGCGATGGTCTTGATACCGCTGTCGGTCGCAATCGCCATGCCAAAGGTCGACGGCCGCCCGGCGACGATGCGCAAATCCTGCGGTCCCCATTCTTGCACCGAGAAATCATAAAGCGCTTCGGTCGCAAAATAGACTTCGTTGGCAAGCCAGCCGTATTGCACGCGGCCTGTCTTGAGTGGCAGCAGGCGCCCGATGGAGGTGCCGGAGGGCATGATCCGCACCCGCGTGTCGAACTTCTTGCCGAAAGCATCCGCAACGGCAGAGGCTTCGGTATAGCCGCTGGATCCGACGTCATACGTCGACCAGAGCATTGAGCGTGCAAGCTCTGTTTCCTGAGCCGCGGCCGGCATGACCGACGCGATGGCAATCGCCGTCGCACCAAGTGTTTTGAGCAAAATGTTAGACATGTAGGTTCCTCCCTGTGAATGTCGTTCGATCCGTCTGCTGTCCCTCCGGACCTCAGATGTTGCGTTTGTCGGGTGTGATCCCTTTCTGGGTCAGTGCCGAAATGTCATCGGCAGAGAACCCTGCTTCTGACAGAATCTCCTCGCGGTGCTCTGCGAACTTCGGCGGCTTGCGCCGATAGCTGGCCGGCGTGGAGGCCGCCTTGACCGGCGCGCCCAACCCGGTGTAATCCCCGATGCTGACCCGCATCTGCCGGTGTGCGGTATGCGGATGCGCCAAGGCCTCGCCCACGTCCAGAACCGGCCCCGCCGGCACACCGCCTTCGATCAGCTTTGTGGCCAGCGTATTGGCGTCGTGACTGGCCAGAACCGCCTCGAGAACCTCGCGCAAGGCCGCGCGGTTTTTCACACGGTTTCCATTGGAAGAAAACCGTGGATCGGTCGCAATGTCAGGGGCGTCTATCAATTCACACAGCCGCGCGAACTGACGGTCATTTCCAACCGACAGATAAATCGGCCGCCCGCCCGTCGCATAGGCAGAATAAGGCGAGATATTGGGGTGATCATTGCCGGTAAGCTTTGGCAGTTTTCCCGACAGGGCATAATTTGCGGCATGCGGATGCAACAGCGACAACGCGCTGTCAAACAGTGCCGCCTCGATGAACTGACCCATTCCGGTCCTGGAGCGATGATGCAGCGCCAGCAATATGCCCTGGACCGCATTCATGCCCGTGACCATATCAACCAGCGGCAGTCCCACGCGTGTCGGGCCGCTCTCCTCGGTGCCGTTGACGCTCATCAAACCTCCCATGGCCTGCAGGATCGCGTCATAGCCGGGCAAACCGCCCATTGGTCCGTCGGCCCCAAATCCGCTGACCCTGCAATAGATCAGGGCCGGGAACCGTTCGCGCAGAACCTCGGGGCCTATGCCCCAGCGTTCCATCGTGCCGGTCTTGAAATTCTCAAGCACGACATCCGCATGCGCCAACAGGCGCATCAGCACATCGCGACCTTCCTCCTGCCGCAAATCCAGCGCCAGCGCGCGCTTGTTGCGGTTGATGCCGATGAAATAGGATGCGGTTTCCTCTTGGAACGGCGGGCCCCACTCGCGGGTTTCATCGCCCGAGGGCGGCTCGACCTTGATGACATCCGCGCCATGGTCGCCCAGTATCTGCCCGGCGATCGGCCCGCCAAGCACGCGCGACAGATCGACGACCTTCAAGCCATCAAGCGCACTTGTTTTCGGAACCGCCGTCATTGCGCTGCAATCTGTGTTTGCGTGGTGACATCGCTGACCAGCGCGCGATTCAACAGGGCTGCAATGGCGGCATCGTCTTCGGATGATCCGGCGGCCGGTGTGGCCAAAGGATCATGCGCGGTCAGCTTGTGGGCAATCACCGCATCCGCCAAACGCTTGCGGTCGCCGGAATACCCCGCATCACCCGAAAGCTTTGCATCTTCCCAAACCATGATCGCCGCTGAGGTGGCATTGTAAACCGCGCTGGCAGCGGCGCGCACCTCGCCTTCGCGCGCACGGTCATTGGCAACGGCATCCAGCAGGTCGGCGGCGCGGTCGAAACAAGCCGCCACCTTGGCAACGTCGGTGCCCGCCTCACGGGCCTCTTCCAAAATCGTGCCGACATAAGCCCGCAAGGCATCCAACGCCCCGGCGCGACGCACCGCGCGCGCCACGTCAAGGGCCACGATGTTACTCGTGCCCTCCCAGATCGAGCCGAGATGGGCATCACGCAGAACCCGCGCGTCCGACCATTCCTCAATATAGCCACAGCCGCCGCGCACCTCCATGCCGTCGCCCGCGACCTTGCGCGCGTCACGGCAGGTGCGGAACTTTATCAACGGCGTCAGGATGCGCAGGACCTTGGCCATCTCGGCATCACCCGCATCTGCGGCCTGCAACACGCGTGCCGTATGAAAGACCATCGAACGCCCTTGCTCGGCGGTGACCAGCATTTTCATCAACTGCCGACGCATCAGCGGCAGGTCGATCAACTGCTTCCCAAAGGCGGTCCGGTTCTGCGAGATGAAAAGCGCTTCGGACACCGCGCGCCGCATCAACCCCGCAGAGCGCACGCCATTGGCCAAACGCGACATGTTGATCATGTCGGTCATTTGCTTGAAGCCCTGCCCGGCATCACCCACCAGATAGGCCGTGGCCCCTTCCAGGGCGATTTCGCCGCTGGCCATGGACTTGGTGCCCATTTTGTCTTTCAGCCGCAAAATGCGATAGGCGTTCCTGGTCCCGTTCGGCAAAATCCGCGGCAGCAGGAACAACGACAATCCGCCCGTGCCGGGGGCTGCACCTTCGGGCCGGGCAAGCACCATGCCAAGCGCGGCATCGGGGTTCGAGCAGAACCACTTGTCGCCTGACAGCTTCCATTCGCCATCAACCAGCTTCGCCGTGGTTTCGATGGCCCCCACATCCGATCCGGCAAGCTGTTCGGTCATGAACATCGAGCCTTGGAAAACCTCGTCCATGTCCTGGCTGGTCAATTGCTCAAAATAGGTGTCGATGAGCTCTTTGGAGCCGAATTTCACCAAAGTACGGGTCAGAGAATCCGTCATCGACAACGGACAGCACAGACCAAACTCAGCCTGCACGAACAAATAGACCAGCGCGTATTTCATCATCGGCGGCAGCGCGGTTTCAGACCCGAACACGCCTGCACGATGCGACATCGCGGCAAGGCCGAATTCCCCAAACGCATAGCGTTCCAGTTCCACATAGGGCATTGCCAAGTTGTTGAGGTTTGCTTGTGATGCTTCTGGTTTGCGGATTTCAAGCTTCCATTTCGGCGGCATAGTCGGCCCAGAGGCTGAACGCATCAGCTCTGGCATGCCGATATGAGATGGAGGTGAGGCGATAGCGGCGGGGTTTGAAGATCGTGTTGATCTGGTCATGGGCTGCAAGGAAGCGTTGCGCCTGACTGGGCGACTTGAAGCGGCCGATGATCTTCTCTCGTCGCCGCGTCGGCCTGTGGCTGCCTTCGATCCGGTTGTTGAGGCCTTTGTGGGCCCGATGATCGGCACCTGGTGCCTGGTGTGCGATCGGCTTGATGTAGCTGCGCAGTTTGTCTGTGATGGCGACCCGGGGCGGGCCAAATTGAGTGATCAGCTTTACCATGAACCGCTTGGCGGCTTTGGCATTGCGGCGGCCCTGGACAAGGATGTCGAGCACGTCGCCGTTGGCATCTACTGCGCGCCACAGCCAATGCTTCACGCCGTTGATCGGGATCACAACCTCATCAAGATGCCACTTGTCGTTTGGCCGCGGCCGGTCACGTCGGACGCAAGCCGCAAAATGGGCCCCAAAGCGGTTGACCCAGAGACGGATCGTTTCGCGGCTCACTATCACGCCACGCTCGGCAAGCAGATCCTCGACATCCGCCGTGCTCAGCGCGAACCGATGGTAAGCCCAGACCGCGTAGGCGATGATATCACGAGGATGACGATAGCCCTTCAGGCGCGGCATTGCAGACGGTATTTTCATGCCTCAACTCGTAACAAAGTCATGCGTCGTAAACAACTTGGCAATGCC
>Ga0207890_1000223_pt1 | contig 18535 bp, 13 predicted proteins | sample LinPmetageLP48_FD_184059 | JGI IMG/M metagenome (GOLD analysis project Ga0207890, IMG submission 184059) | Marine viral communities from the Pacific Ocean - LP-48 (SPAdes) | ecosystem: Environmental > Aquatic > Marine > Oceanic | place: Pacific Ocean | collected 2011-06-13 | reverse complement strand
CCAGCCAAATGGCTGACTACAGGCAAGGCGAAGCAGCGAATGGTGCTGTTTTGAGCAAATGGCGCGGGAAATTGGCCATATTTTATGTATGCGGGAAGTTGTGCAGAGCTTCCCTAAGTGAATTTGGGCTGCGCTCCATTACCTAGGTGTAGCTGAAAGTGGAAAAGAATGCATGCCTATCAGAAAAGATTTTCAAATAATAACCGCCAAAACCTTGCCGCCGCAAAAACGTGGTAAACAAGTCTCTCGGCATAATGAAGACGTGTTGTTGCGGCAAGTTAGCGAGGCGCGTTTATGCTGTGTGGTTGCTCCTCCAGGTTACGGTAAGACCAATATTCTTTCGCGGTCATTTAGGCACCTAAACAACCTGGGTTACCTTGTGGCGTGGGTGAGTTTTGATGCACAGGATAATCATTTTTACCGCTTCTTGTCCTATGTATTGGCATCGTTGCAGCAGGTTAGCGCCCTTAAGAGAGAGTGGCGTGAGTTATTACTGGATACACATCCCGAGGATCAGGGAGACCATTTATTATCTAGTTTAATAGAGGAGTTATCTGAAAGTGATAATGACTTGTATCTCATACTAGATGATTTTCATCATATCCAGGATCGGCAAATACATGATTTTTTAAAACGTCTGATGGATTACGCACCTTATAACTTTCATTTGATTATAGGCTCGCGACAACGCTTGGATGTCAGTTTTTATCGAAGTGTTCAGCACGGCGCTTACGTTGAAATTGGCTCCAGTCAGTTGCAGCTTAACTTGACTGATACCCAGCACTTCTTTAAAGATTGTTGTGATATAGAGCTCTCGCCAACGGAAGTCGAGCGTTGGCATCGGGATACTGAAGGGTGGGTTTTTCCGCTTAAATTAGCCAGTATTTCAATTAAGCAGCGACCTGGTTTTGACCTGGGAGACCTCCTTCAGAAAGACAGAGGTATTTCAGAATACCTAAGCGATGAAATCCTGGATGGTATGTCTAAGCCATTTGCAAATTTCCTGATGGCGATCGCGGTGCCTGATATCTTTTGTATTGAAGCGTGCGGATATATAGCTGGGGTTGCAAATCCTCGCGAGTTTATTGAAAAAGTGCAGTCGCAAAATCTTTTTATAGAGCGCCTGTCAATTGATGGCGAGTGGTTTCAACTTCATCCATTTTTTCGAAGTTATCTCAACGCGCGTTTAGCTAAGGAATCGCCGGGGCTGTTGGTTAGCCTGCACCGTAAATCGAGGGAGTGGTTTGAACAGAATAATATGCCGAGTTATGCAATAAAACATGCTATAGACGCAGGGGAAAGCAAATTATTAGCTGGCTTATTAGAAAAAAGTTGTTACGACTTATTGTTGAATGGTCAGTATATGGAGCTTGTGGGGTGGGCTCAATTACTTGGCGATGAGGATACCCGTTCTCGGCCGAAGTTATGTTTTGCGGTGGCTTTTAATTATATCTTGATGCATAAGTTTGAAGAGGGGCGCCGACTTATCGAGTCATTGGCAGACTCTGTGAAGTTGCGCCGGCAATTGGCTGAGTTCAGCGATGGCTTACCGATACTTTTGGGCTTGGATGCGGCGTTTCGAGATGATGTAAATGCTGCCATGAGTCATTGTCAGGGGTGGCTTAAAACCTTGGACTCACTGGGGCAAACACTCCCTCTGTTACTGATTACCGGCTGTAATATTCTGAGTTACTGCATGCTTTACGAGGGGCGTTTTGCAGAGGCTTTAGATGTACAAGTATCTTGGAAGGCGGTGCCGGAAAGTGACATTCCCGCCTATGGTATTGCCTATGCCAATTGCCTAGAGGGCCTAGTAAAACTACACACGGGCGATATTGATTTGGCAGATCAAGCATTCCGCAGGGCGGGCAGGGTTGCCGTAGAGAAAATGGGGGAGTTCTCCATTTATTCGTCTTTTGCTACGGCGTTTCTTGCAGAGATACGCTATCAGCAGGGCGATTTTCGTTTTTTGTTGGAAGAGGTGCTACCGAGCTTAGATACTATCAGCAAAATAGGTCTAGTGGATTCCTTGTTACACTCCTTTCCTTTAGTTGCCTCTGCCCTGCACTTCAAAGGGCGCTACGTAGAGGCAAATGAAATACTTGATCGAGCCGAATCCCTTGCTAGACTTTGCGAATGGCCGAGATTAGCTTTGGCGTGTATGCATCAAAAGTTACGTTATGCGATAGAGAATCGCGCATCGGTTGATAGACAATTGATCAATAGCAAGGTCGAAAAAATTGAGATCGATGCCGCCAATCGGCTCAATATCAGTGCTCAGTACTATTTGGTATTAATTAAAGCGGAGAGTTGTGCCGCTATTGGTCAAACTAAAGAGGCCATAGATTTAGTTCTGCCGTTACACATTTTGTTGATTGAAAAGGGATTTGTGTACCTCGCGTTTTTGTGTAAGGTCAGGTTGGCTTTCTTATATGATGTAAGTGGCGATCAGGCAATGGGATTCGATACCCTAAGAGAATGTTTTGATTTTGCCGGTTCCGCGAAGTTGACTCAGGCATTTGTGGATGCCAGTTACATTAGCCCCAGTTTACTAATGGCTTACAGTCATTCGACGGTTATTGGAAGCCATGTCGAGATGCTTGCTGCGATAATTAGTCAGATCGGCAGTCAGGGTAAGCTCAGAGATAGTCTGCATGAAGCGAAGCCAGTTGGAAGTGTGGAGATAGATCTCAATATCAGTGAGCGAGAACTAGAGATTCTAGAACTACTTGGCCAAGGATTAACGAACAAGCTTATTGCCCGATCCCTGAGCATTGGGCAAGAAACGGTCAAATGGCATATTAAAAATATATTCGGTAAGTTGGAAGTCAACTCTCGTGTTAATGCGGTGCAGAAGGGGCGCCGCTTAGGGCTTATTGTGTAGCATGTTGCTGAATAACGCGATATTCCCTAATTTCTGACTATTCCGGCAATTCCTTGCCGACGTCGTTCCCATGTTAACCCTCTATTTTTCTCAATCTTTCCCCCACCCCCCCCATCAATGGTGGGGATATTCCTCGCGAATCCTATAGCCTTAATAGCCATCATTGAATCTTAGATAGATTTTGTGAACATCGAATATAGCTCAGAGCGCATTTCTAAAATAATGTCGAGTCAATGCGCGCTCGCTTGGTAAATATAAGTCTAAACCGAGGAAAAAAAATGTTCGCTTTCGAAAAGGTAGAATTGCCCGTCCTGGGCTTACGCGGTCTTGAAGCTGATCTCTCTGAAGAGGAAAAGGCAATACAAGAGAATGTGCATCGCTTTGCCCGCGATGTTATGCGGCCGATTGGCAAGAAATTGGACGGTATGTCACCTGAAGAAGTCATCGCGGAAGGCTCCCCATTACACGACTATATGGCGCAAATCCATGCCAGCGGGATCTTGGATTTGGGCGCGCTAGATAGTATGAGCAATCTGGAAAAAAGCCGTATTTTCCCTATTATTTTTGAAGAGTTGGGCTGGGGCGACTCTGGCTTGGCGATTGCGACCCTTGCATCGGCGATACCGGCATTTACAGCGCACACTACCGGTGATCCAGAAATTATCGAGCGTTTTGGCAGTCTTCCTGGTTGTTGGTTGGCGACACAGCCAGATAAAGGCAGTGAAGTTGTCGATATGGACGCGACCAATGCTCATGCAGGCGGAAAGCAGAGCAAGGGTAATATTGGGGCACGAAAGGAAGGGAATGAGTATGTAATTAATGGCCAGTCCTCTGCGTGGGTGTCCTACGGGCCGTTAGCCCAAACCACCATGGCTTATCTTCCCTGTGATTACGGTGACGGAGTATTTAAAGAAGGTACACAGGAGCTCAATTGGGTTGGAATACTGATTCCTCTTGATCTACCGGGGGTTTCCAGGGGCAAGCCCTTGGATAAAGTTGGTCAACGTCCGTTACCACAGGGTGAGATCTTCTTTGACAATGTTCGTGTTCCTGAAAAATTTGCTATCGTCACCGGCGACAAGGTAGTTGGCCAGATGATGGCGACGCTGACCTTTGCCAATATGGAAATGGCGGCAACCTTTACCGGTGTGGCAAGGGCCGCCTTCGAACACGCGCTAGAATACGTCCACGAGCGAAAGCAGGGCGGTACGACAATTATTAATCACCAATCGGTACAGACGAGAATTTTTGCTTTGTGGCAAAAAGTTGAAGCGGCACGCGCTTTATCTCATCGCGTTTTTAGCTACAACTATTCTTCGCATGGTCCACATTTACTGGCATCCGTTACTTCTAAAACCTTTGTGACAGATACCGCGTTTCAGGTTGCTAGCGACGCCTTGCAGCTGTTTGGCGGCAATGGGTTAACGAAAGAGTATCCCATGGAAAAACTGATGCGCGACGCCCGCGCTGCGATGATCGAGGACGGTGAAAATACAATCCTTGGTCTGAAGGGGGTTACGTGGTTAAGCCGCTGGTATCAGGAGAAAGCAGGCATTTCGGTTTAATAAAATAAATTGCTTTTAATATCTGATAAAGGATAAAGACCATGGCTAAGAAACCTGTCGTTGTTTATGGCGCGAGCGGTTACACCGGCAAATTGATTTGTGAATTTTTGCGCGAATATCAAATTCCCTTTATTGCAGCGGGTCGCAGCAGAGCACGTATTGAAGAGGCTCTACTCACTGTTCCCGGGATTGAAACCGCCGATTACGAAGTGGTAGAGGTTGAGCACAGTGTTGCCGCATTGACCGAGTTGCTAAGCGGCTGTGAAGTTATCTGTAATACCGTAGGTCCATTTGAGTACTTTGGCGAAGTCGCTGTTGAAGCAGCGGCGAAGGCCGGTGTTCACTATATGGATACCACGGGTGAGCAGTCTTTCATGATTGAGATGCGCAACAAATTTCATGAGGCATTCAAGGCCAATGGCAAGATTCTAGCGCCAAGCACCGCGTATATGTACACGCCTCTCGATATTGCGATGAATTTGGTTCTGGAAGACGGCAGTATCGATACCATTGAAGCGGGCTGTCTCGCTGCAGGTGTGCCGACCTACGGTTCCACGCAAACAATTTTCGCTATGTTCAAAGCCGATCATCTCTATTTGGAAAACAATAAGATGTTGCCGTGGGAAAAAGGTCGTGGCTTTGAAATGGCGGTGCCGGGCAAAATGATGACGCAGCTAGCTCATCCATGGGGTGGCGGCAGTGTGCCAATGTGGTTGGAACACGACCACCGTGTGCACAGTGCGCGCCAGCTGACCGCATTTACCAATCGTACTATGTATGAGCAACTAATCGCCCTGCAAAAGCATTACGAAGACAACATCAAGCCCTTACCGCTCGATCAGCAAGAAGCTGCGCTGAAGGAAATTGCCGAGGGTATGCAACCGGGTATGCCACCACGGGAAAACAGAACGGTACAGCGTACGACCGACTTCGTTCATGGTATCGGCACTGGGGTGCGCAAAACCTGCGTAATTCACACCGCCGCGCCTTACCAGTTAACAGGTGTTGTACAGGCGGGGCTCGCGTCCTACTTACTAAGCGAAGCACCGCGTAAAACGGGCTTTGTGTCCTCATGTCAGGCTGTTGGCCACGAGGTGATGTTGGGTGCGATTAAGAAGTTTTTGCCCATTCAAGTCGACATGTACTAGTTTTAGCAAATTGATGAAAGAGATCTAAGCATGAGAATGATCGACTACTTCGACAAAGGTGCGAAGTACTACCCGAACAATGTTGCCTTTATCGATGTTGATCGCGGCGATGCCAGCATTACCTATGCAGCGGCATCTGCGGTGACGCATCGTATCGCGGCGGCGATTCGCGGTAATAGCTACCAGCAGGGATGTCATATTGGCATATTAGCGCCAAACTCGACCATCGCGTTCTTGACGCTGTTGGGCTTGTTTCGAGCAGAGGCGGTTTGGTTGCCGATAAATCCCCGCAACACCGTTGCTACGAATGTTGATCTTCTTACGCGCTTTGACGGCGATCTGCTGTTTTATCACAGTGATTATGCCCAAGAAGCGCAACAAATTATGGACGCTGTGCCAAATATACGCGAAGCGGTATGTATCGACGGCGACGCGACGGTAGGAAGCACGCTTGAAAACTGGAGTGAAGGCCACCCCGAAACACACCAGGTAGGGCCGGTAGATTTGGACGCAACCTTTGCGGTATTTCCTACAGGTGGTACTACGGGGAAATCCAAGGGTGTGGTGCTGAGTCACCGTTCTATTTACACAATGTATCAGAACTTTTACGCACATTTTAATTATCACGACGAGACATGCCATTTAGTGGTTGCGCCAATGACGCATTCGGCCGGAATTATAGGTGGGCTGCATTTTGCTCGCGGTGGTACTAACGTTGTTATGAGTAAAGCCGCGCCTGATTTAATTTGCAATGCGATTGATAAGTATCGCGTGTCGCATCTATTTCTGCCGCCTACGGTTGTTTACATGATGCTGGCCTTGCCCGATGTAAAAGACCGTGACTACAGTTCACTTCAGCATTTCTTGGTGGGTGCAGCGCCTACGTCGGTAGAAAAGCTTAAGGAGGCGGTGTCGGTTTTTGGGCCTGTCATGACTGAAGCCTTTGGGCAGTCTGAAGCTCCAGCGGCAATTACCGCCAAAGCGCCGTGGGACTATTTAGATAAAGAAGGGAACATCAATGAGCGTCGGCTCGCGTCAATTGGTCGGCCTTGCGTTAATAATCGCGTAGCAATTCTTGATGAAGAGGGTAATGAGCTCAAGCGCGGACATGCCGGTGAAATTTGTATTCAGGGGGATTTGGTTTCGCCTGGTTACTATAAAAACCCTGAGGCTACCGCAGAGGTTAGGCAGTTTGGTTGGCATCATACCGGTGATGTGGGGGTGATGGATGACGAGGGCTTTATTACCATTGTCGATCGTAAAAAAGACATGATTATCACTGGTGGCTTTAATGTATTTCCCAATGAAGTTGAACAGGTCTTAAATTCCCATCCCGCAGTGCAGGATTGTGCAGTTATTGGCGTTCCCGACGAAAAGTGGGGGGAGGCGGTCAACGCCATTGTTCAGTTGAAGGCCGCACATGAATGCAGTGAGGAAACGTTAATCGCACTATGCAAGCGGGAGTTAGGTGGTGTTAAGGCACCGAAATCAGTTGAATTTGTAGATGATCTGCCGCGCAGCTCGGCAGGTAAAGTCCTTAAAACTGAATTGCGTAAAAAACATTGGGAAGGCAGAGAGCGAGCCGTTAACTAATCTGCTAGTGCTTATTAATCTAGTGTGGGAGTGCTGTGTTTTAGCAGTATTTCCCGCTAGGTCCCGTCATGTCCTATAGGCAAATAAATTGGAAGCGTTTTGGATGCTAGTCTAGAAATCGTATAGCGTTCATGATTAATAAATGTCTCCGCGATTTTCCTTGGATTGTCTATTTTTCTTAGGGTTTCAAATCCGTCAGAAACCAAACGATATAAATTACTGCAACCAGCTAGCTTGGCTGGTAGCCTAGCGATCTTTATAGATGTATAAACTACTTTGTTAGAAAGTGTTGAGTTGATGTCTTTGGCAAAGTCTTCGAAACAGGTAATTTGCTGATCTAGCTTTTCTATGATTTGTAACTTATGACATGCTTCTGAATAGAGTTCTTCGGTAAGTATCTCGGCATCTTTTTCTTCAAAAATATATTCCGCCAGCGCTTGGTTTATTTCGCCGGTAATTGCATTAAACTCTAAGGCTGAGTGCAACATTTCTGTTCCTGTAAATACCTTATTGATGAATTTCATGGCCATCTTTGCTTCACCAAGCTCCGATAGATCGATGCCAGAAAAAACCTCATTGAAGTAATAGTGTAAGAGTAAGCTGTACGAAGGGTCAGACATTAAGGGTTCATAGCAATGCGCCATGTGCTGCATTCGCCATTTTTCTATTGCGTCGGTATGACGTTTAAAGTGTGTATCTTTGTGCTTTCTCAATGAAAGATAGCGGTGGATGCTGTGGGCAATATTTTGTGGGCTCATAGTGTTTTAATGATCCATCTGCTAGCAGATAGATCATCGCTCGATTTATGCGGCAAGTTTGAGTTCAGCAGGTAGCGTTCCAGCTTCGATAATTCCGAGCTCTTCGCGCAATTCATTGAGGTCGCGGTGATATATATTTTCCCAGTCTAGGCCGACTACGCATTTCGCTTTGCTACCAATATCGTAGCCCTTGCAAAAAGCACGAACAATATTTCCTAATTCATCGCGTTTCTTCCAAACATGTTGCAAGGTAAGAAGAGATAAGAAAAAGGCGGAGAATGAGAACTTAGGCATTTGTGCCATGTAAAAGCCCGCCACGCCGTACTCTCCTTCCATGTTGAAATAGTGCCCAGTGAGTACATGCCAAAAATCATGGGTTTCATAGAGATGCGCCATTAACCAGTCGCCGTCAGTCTCGCCGGGAATCGGTTCGACAATGTTTGGATCGATTCCTCGGTCGATAGATAAACTTGCGAAGGTATGACCAAAGCTGCCCACAGGCATGGCTGCCAGTTGTTGTAAATCAATACGTTTAAGTCGGCGCCGATTTTTCATAGCTTCAGTGACTTCAGGATGATCTTCCAGAAGTTCTTCGGCCAGTAGATCCCAACGAGCGATTTTCTTACCGAACTTTGAGCGATTAAAATAGATTTCAACAATAGCAGCCTCGTCTACATTTGCGTCCAGATCTTTCGAATCTTTGAGTACACGCCACGTGGCCAGCAGTGCTCTGAAGAAGCCACGGGGTTTACTAGAATACTTGTACCCTTCTTGAACTTTCATAGTCATGCTCTCTATTATTATGTTTATGCGAGGGAGATGCGCTACCGTCTTTGCCAGACATTAGCACAAGTTAAGTTATCTCACTTTAAACTAGCACCTTTTGCGGCGCGTATATTTCCTGTTCATATTTCTGAATTAGACTAGTGTTCTCGTGCCCGAACGTTAGCTTGTAGCTAGGCGACATATATTCAGCCATTCTTACCGCCATCTGACGGTATATGCCAGGGGTCGCCCATTGGTATTTTAGCAGTGCTATGCGATTCTTGACGGAGCGAGAATGCCCAAAGCCCTGCGCAAATATGTCTAACGCCCCGTCAACAAGATTGAATACGTGCTGAGAGGCGCGTAGTGCCGTCTTCATACGGTGGCTGTAGGCATTTCCCATAAAGTAGCGATATTGGTCATGACTAACCGCGCCGTGCTCGGCCTCTTCCATAAAATGCCACACAAATAGACGCCTTGCTTGTGGGTGGATTTGCTCTTGCATCGCGCGGTCATTCAGTAGAATCATCGCGAAGGAGTAAAGGCCGTGCTCTGCGGCCGAAACAAAGCCGAGTTGATCAATTGGCGTAAATCCCGCAACCATTTGTTTTAATTTATTGTCAAAATATTGAGTTGCGCCATCAATATCGTAGCCAAGTTCTTTTAAATGGTTATTGAATTTTCGGTGAGTAGAGGAGTGCAGTGCCTCCTGTTTAATCATCGCGTCAACATCATGCTTTAACTTGTCATCCCCAACAATACTGTCCAGCGTAGGTTTAAGTGATTTTATAAAAAAGCTTTCAATTGGTGTGGCGCCGCAGGAGAAGGCGGCATACAGGTAGCTAAGGAATATATCGCCTTCTACAAACTGTCGCTCTACTTGCGAGAAGTCCCATTCCAAATCCCTGCGTACCGGTATATCGAAGGGGGTTTGAGAGATAGTTTGTTCTGCGTTGAGGCTGTCAGTGGAAGTGGCGCTATTCATCGTAATTTATCCCAATTTTTATATGTAACTGCTTGATTACAGATTTCTTTATCACATCTAGATTAGAGGCAGGAAGCGGGGGGAGGAATGTCTATAATCGACATTATCTTGGTCAGTATGACAAATTTGTTTGCTACAGCTTGCGACTAGCATTGCGGGGATTGTCGCTATGATCGATGCGAGCGATCTATTTGGATAGAAGTTCTCTTTGAAATTCGGTAGGGCTTTTTCCTGTCCACCGTTTAAATCCATGATTGAAGGCCGTAATGTCGTTGTACCCCAGCTTCCGAGCGAGCTGGGATATGGTCATTCTTGGGTTTTGTAGTTGTGTGCGTGAATACTCTACTCGGCATCGCATCAACAGCTCTCTATAGCTAGTGCCTTCTTTGGTCAGCGCGAATCGCAACTGACGATTAGAGAGATTCAGTTGCATCGCGAGATCTTGCATATTCGGTGGCTGAGAAATCTGGGAAGTTAATATGCCCCTGATTTTTTCAGAAAGTTGACCGGTGATCCTGCTGTCTTTTAATTGTTGTTCATACTCTATGCCGTAGCGTTTAAATGAAGCTCGATCAGCGAAGGGGTTTGGTGTTTCTAACACCTTCCTTGGAATCACTGCGGTATTTGCGATCGAATTGCTTTCAGGGGTAACGCCGAAGAACTTTTTGTACATTGTTACATAGGTATTTGTGCAATTCCGAAGTCTGATGCTGTGGAAATTATGGGTGCCGCCGGTGACTAATGAGAGCTCACCACAAAGTGCAGAAAAAACGGCGGCGGTGAGAAATATTTCCGTTGTTTCAGTTGTGGGTAATCTGAAATCCAGCGTGAAATAGCCGAAGTGTTCGTCTTGGGTGAAATCTATAGTAATGAGTGGAGCTTGAATCATCACGTAACGGGCAAGAAAGTGCAGGCTGTCGCCAAGCGTTGGCGCAAACTTCATGGGTATGGCGAGTTGCGCGTAAGCAGTTAGCGGAATTTGCGAACCGGCTAGAAACGCTAGCTCATGTCCCAAGGGCAGCTCAGCCATAATTTCGAAAAGGCGACGTGCTTGCTCGTGCTGATCGGCGAATGGATTTTTGGCAAAGCTTTGGACCAGTTCATTTAGCTCGCCGCGGACTGGGCTTTCGGGAGGTATTGTGTTTTCCAATATCTCCTGCAGATATACCCAAAATGTAGAGAGAGAACCTGACATGCAAAAGCCTTTGTTTGTTAATTTTATGAAGGCGTAAATCCTTCCACTATTTAGGCATCACGAGCGAGTAATGTCAATAAGACCAAGTACTTGTTTGTTTTGACGCATTCTTGCCGAGTTCCCACTTATTCAAGAGTAGGCGATCGGTTTCATCAATGTGACCAACTATTGATTAAATTTCAGCACCCCCCCGCTACAGGTGGTCGTATCGTTTACTGTTTTGAATAGAATCGGTGCTAAGTAAAGTTATGTGTATGGCGATGGGATGCGTGGAATGAAAAATAAAGTAGTAATAGCTGGTGTGGGAATGGTGCCCTTTAAAAAGCCAGGGCAGAGCGAGAGCTATGATGTGATGGGCGCTACGGCAGCGCGCAATGCGCTTACTGATGCCGGGATCGACTATAAGCTCGTGGAACAGGCTTATGCCGGTTATGTTTATGGTGACTCCTGTAGTGGTCAAGCTGCTTTATATCAGGTGGGTATAACAGGCATACCGATCTACAACGTTAATAATAATTGTGCGAGCGGTTCTAGTGCCTTCGCGCTAGCTGTGCAGGCTGTTGAAGGTGGCACGGTCGACTGCGCTATAGCTGTCGGCTTTGAGGAGATGAGCCCAGGTGCAATTGATCTAGTATTTCCTGCTAAAACCAGTCCCTTAGCGCGCCATAGTGAGTCAGTGGCAAAACTGATGGGTTTGACCGATGCGGAGCAACAGTTGCCGCCAGCGGTATGCATGTTTGGTGTACAAGCCGAAATGTTGCAAAAGGAGTACGGGGTCAGTGACTTGGCACTGGCGAAAATTGCCATAAAGGCTCGCAAGCACGCTGCGCATAATCCAAATGCGATATTTCGGGATCCACTTAGCGAAGAGCAGATACTTGTCGGTCAGCCTATCTATCGAGGACTGCGCAAACTGTTCGCATGTCCACCTAGCTGTGGCGGGGCTTCCGTTGTGGTGTGTAGCGAGGCGTTTGCACGTAAACATGGCATTCGATCCGATATCCACCTAATCGGTAAGGGTAGCTGTAGTGACCGAGCTGAGTATTTTGAGGGTGATGTCATGGACGTCCTGTTTCGCGGTGTTAGTCGCGAGGCGGCAAACATGGCCTACGAGAGCGCCGGGGTAGGGCCTGATGATATTGATGTCATTGAGTTACACGACTGCTTCACGAGTAATGAAATTATTACCTACACCGCCTTGGGTCTTTGCGACATGGCAGGTGCGGAACAGTTTGTTCTCGAGGGTCAAAATACATACGGCGGTAAGGTAGTTGTTAATCCATCGGGTGGTCTTTTGGCGAAAGGGCATCCTTTGGGTGCCACCGGTTTAGCACAGATAACTGAGTTGGTTTGGCAGCTTCGCGGTGATGCTGGCGAGCGCCAAGTTGCCGGTGCGCGCACCGCATTACAGCATAATGGTGGGCTTGGTAGTGCGGGCTTTGTTCATATTTTTCAACGGGTCTAATAGCAAATAATAAGGATAGACAGCATGAAATTTGAAAATAAAACGGTACTGGTATCGGGTGCTGCGTCTGGTATCGGTCTCGAGATCGCAAAGCAGTTCTTGGCTGAAGGGGCGACCGTTATTGCAAGTGATCTAAATATTGATCGTCTTGAAACACTGGCGGCGGAATTGGGCGAAAAGTTCTTGCCGCGCCGCTGTGATGCTGGCTTGGTGGGGGAAATCGAGGCTCTATTCGTAGGTATCGATCAGCTCGATATTTTGGTTAATAATGCTGGAATTGGCATTATGGAAAACCCAGAAAACTTAAATGAAGCCGCTTTTGATAAACAATACGCGGTGTTAATAAAGGGCCCTATTTTCCATGTGAAATATGCTGCCCCTTTATTGAGAGCATCTGGAGGTTCGGTGGTAAATATATCCTCTGCATCGGCTTTGCTCTCACTGCCGGGGTATACGGCATACGGTTCGGCAAAGGAAGCCTTAGTTAAATTCACGCAAGACTCGGTGGTGACAGTGCCGGGTGTGCGTCACAACGTTATTTTACCGGGGCTTATTAATACGCCAATTCTTAACGATGCCTATGGTGAGAATGCGGCTGAAAAGCTTCAGCAAGTAGCGCAACTAACGCCGGTTCCACGTCTTGGTCAGCCTGAGGATATTGCAGCAGCGACCTTGTTCTTGGCTTCAGCTGAAGCCAGTTTCATTAATGGCAGCCAGCTAATTGTGGATGGTGGTTTGTCTCGCCTGCATGTGATGAGTATGCCTGCTTAAGGTTTGTTGTGTTTGAATTTGCTTTGGGGGCGTATGCCCCCTTTTTTATTCAGCAGTACTTGAACAAGCACTGATCCACACAGTTTATTTCATATACCAGTTTTTACCCTCTAGCATTGACTGCCACCATTGACCCATGTCGTTTTCAGACATGTCAGCCCAAAGCGGTGCCGATGTCACTAGCCCCTCACCGAGGGTTTTGGAGAGTGCGACCTGCTGTCTAAGTTTGGGTAATTCTTGCTGCTGCCAGTTTTTTAAGTCGTCTAAGATTGATGATGTGTTTTGCAATGCCTTCGCAAGGCTCAGGGCATTGTCGATGGCTTTTACCGCCCCTGAGGCGGCGTGTGGCCGAAGTACCGCCGCGGCGTCTCCTATAAGCGCAATGTTGCTAGTGACTAATTTCTCGGAATCGAGATCGACAATTGCTTGAACAAAAGGGGCCGAGGTTTGGTGAAGCAAGTTTGCGCTCAAGGTGGGGATATTCTTATTCAGTAAGTTGCGCAGATGCTCTTTAGCAAAATCATTTAGTGAGTGTGCCGAGCTTGCTTCAGGGTTCTTTGCGTCGGGTAATAGTTTGCCAAAAAGATCGGTATCGACCTTGTCGTAGATTCCCCAGTTTAAGGTATGTTTTTGCGCTGCGGTCGAGTGTTCGCTCGTCGGAATGATATAGCAGCCCGCCATCCCTCCGTTGTATGGGTGCCAGAGAACATCGTTTTGCGGTGCGGGCGTGGATGTTTGGTCTAGCAGCCCGCGCCACAGTACATACCCCGAATAGTTAATCGTTGTTGGGCCATTGACGAGATCGCGGGTGCTGGAATGGATTCCGTCTGCTGCGATCACAAGGTCTGCGTGATAAATAGAACCGTTACTTAATGTGAGTGTTTGGCCATTCTCTTCATTCTGTTTTATGTCTAGAACGTCAATGCCGTTGACGTAATTTTGGTCAGGCACTCGTTTTCTTAGTTGTGCAAAAAGGTGGCCCCATCGCATTGCAACTGCGTCAAGGGGGCGGTGCCATATTGAACGGCCTTCATCACTACTTGCATCTTTTATTCTATAGCTCATACCACTTAGCGGGGTATGTGGGGTGTCTTTGTCTAACCATTGCTGTTCTTTGAGGGACTCGAACAACGGTGCTGGTATCACAATGCCAGCACCTCGATCCTGCAACTTTTTGGACGACCGCTCGAAAACTCGAACATCGTGGCCATCTCGACCGAGGGCAATTGCCGCACTGCAACCGGCGATGGAGCCTCCTACAATTGCGATGCGATATTTTTTCTTTGTCATAGGGCTAGAGTACTACCTAGGCGTGCATGAGAAAACTCGGTGGCTGAAAATACTATGGTAAGCGAATAAGATAACTTGGATTGACTAAATTGGCTGTAAAGTCTTTGTCGTTGCGCTTAGAGCTGCAGAGTACAGATTAAACTCGTAAATAGCCGGCACCAGTTACGATGGTGTCGGCTATTTACATAACAAAGGTTTAGTAGCGATAGGATACCGTGGCAAAGAAGTAGCGTGGATTGTTGGTGCTGGCAACGTGTCCGCCGGAGGCCAGGAAGGCATCACCGCTCCACAATTTGATCAGCTCGTCGCTTAGGTTTTTGCCGTGAACTTCAACGCGCCATGTGTCTTGCTGACTTTTAATACCAACACGGGCGTTGTAAAGCCAATGGGCTTCCTGGCTGTCTAGCGGATCAAGGTCAGAGTCGAATAGCTCGTCGTCCTTAAAGGTTGCGTCAACACCGGCGAAGAAATCGACACCCCAGTTGAACGGTTCGAACACATAGTCGAGACGGATACTGCCGTTCCACTTGGGCGCACGATGTAAGTCTCGGCCGCTGAGGTCACACACCGCATTGCTGTTGGTGGCGCTACCAAGCAAAGCACCGGGATCTTGTGAAACCGGTTTTGTTGGGCAGCCGCCATTGGTGTGCTTGATATATTTCGCGTCGTTGTAGCCGATATTGCCGTTCAAGATCAGGCCGGGTAAAAGCATGATGGTACCGTCGGCCTCGACGCCTCTAGACTCCACTTCCTCCGCATTAGAGGTGATGTAGCCTAAACCAATAAAGGTATTTATTTGGTAATCCTGGTAATTGGTTTGGAACAAGCCGACATTCAGTCTTGCGGCCCCACCTAGGAATTCGGTTTTGACACCAAGTTCGTAAGTATCAGAAGATTCTGCGTCGAATAACACTTTGTCTGGGTAGGTTGCGCTGCTGTTGAAGCTACCTGCCCGATAACCCTGCGCATAGGTAGCGTAAAAAGTCGCCTCTTCGAACGGTTCCCAGCTTAGTGAAACCTTGGGGGAGAAGTCAGTGTCTACGACCTTGGCTTTTACTTCAAAATCAACGCCAGTTAATAGTGGCCAGATTGGTAGGGGCCCCGTGGAATAGGCGCCGTAGAATCCGTCTTTTACATCACGGGAGTATCGACCACCGACTATAAGCGCTAGCTCGTCTAACATTTGCCATTTGGCTTGGCCAAATATCGCGGCAGACGTTGTATCGATATCATTAAGTTCAAGTAGTGCGTCGATTTGATCTCCAGAGCTTCCTGTAGGAACAAGTGGAGATATTAGTCCTAAAATATCACCGACAATGGGGAGGGAGTCGCCTAGTAGGTTATCCCCAAGGTATGTGAATACTGTGTTAGCACCCAAATAAATTGGCAAGGTAAGTTCTGTGTTTTGCTGAGCCTTGAAGTAATAAAGTCCCGCAATATACTCGAAGTCGCCGGGTGCTGAAGTGAAGCGCAGTTCCTGGCTGATTTGACTGTTTTTCATATGCACCGGAAGTGCCGTGATATCGGCTGCGGTATAGTCGACGTCGCCACCCTGGTTGTCTTCCAGTTGCGCAATGGCAGTTATCGAAGTAAGGGTGTTGTCACCGATATCAACATTGATGGTCAGCGGGATCATATAGCCGTTGCCGTCATACTGATTGTCATTGGGTGCACTGGTTCGACGATCAAGATTTGTTTCTAGCTTGGGGTCAAGCGTACCTATCACGAGGCCTAAGCCAGAGGGATATTCGTGATACTCATTGCCAAGCCAGGTTTCTATGCGGTAGTCGAATATTGTTGCGCCGAGGGTAATATCGAAGTTAGATTCCGGGTTGTAGCGCAGAATGAGCCGTGTTTGCTCAAGGTCGCGATCGCCGAGGGTTTCATTGTCAGTAACGCTGTAGGTACTGCCATCCTCAGTGCGACGTTTTGCTGCAAAGCGAAACGAGAAATCATCCGATATTGGGCCGGAGAGCATGACCTCACCTTCTTGAATATTTCGCTCACCGCCTGTTGCGGTGATTGAGCCTATCCATTCGTCTTCTGAGGGCTGGCCGTTGGTAATGTTAATAACACCACCTGATGCGTTGCGACCGAAAAGTGTTCCCTGCGGACCTTTAAGTACTTCAATGCGCTCCAAGTCCATAAAGCCGGGCTTGAGGTAATCGCCACGTGGCAAATACACGCCGTCAAGAATAAATGCGATAGCTTGTTCGCCCACCGGGTTTGATTCCGGCGAGCCTATGCCTCGTACATAAAGAGAGCTAGAGCTGTCGTTTAAGGAAATATTTGGCATGAAGCGCGCCATATCGTTGAAGCTTTTAATGCCGGCGTCGCGCATGTCATCACCGCTCATTACCGCTAAGGATATTGGTACATCGCGGACATTTTCAGAGCGCTTTTGGGCGGTAACAAGCACCTCTTCGAGTCGCATTGACTGGGGTTTTTTCCCTTCATCAGTCTGCGCATAGCTTGCGTTAGATAGAATCATGCAACTTTGTGTTAGGGCGATAAATATTCCGATTTTTTGTTTATATCGTGTTCTATTTGGTGTGGTCATATCGATTCCAACGGTGTTGATATTGTTATTTTTAATAGCTAAGGAAGCTTACATGAACACCGCCCGTTTGCCAAGCAAAGCGTTCTGACAATTTGAATCGAATGCAGTCTTACATCCGGCCTGTTAGTGAGGTCTAAGCCTCTGGCCCCAATGATATTTGCCGACGGGGCCCTATCTGCACATCGAGATTTTCTCTCAAGAGCTTCCTCGGGTTTGACCCGCCGCGGTTCGATCGTATTGTCATTGCCTTTACCTGTGCAATCGTTGTGTGTTTTCCTCTTGTGGCTCCCTGATATTACTCTCTAGCCGTCAAGCGGCTCTTGCTTGATAATGCTCGTTTCTGCTCAACACCACCCAAGCAATTCTTGCCATTTTATTGGCCAGCGCCACCGCGACTTCGTTGGGGTGGCAGCGCAGCAACAATTGCTCCACCCAAGGGTTTCCTCCTGGTTGACCTAATGCCAAGCGTCGGCGGATATGCCGAATGACGGCTCTAGCACCATGGATCAGCAGCCCCCGAAGGTAACTATCACCACGTTTGCTGATGCCCAGTAAGCGAGGCCTTCCACCCGAAGAATGCTGCCGGGGCACCAACCCCAGATACGCAGCCAGTTGCCGCCCGTTGCGGAAATCTTTTCCATCACCTACCGTGGCAGCCAGGGCCGTAGCTGTTTGCAAACCCACACCGGGGATGCTCGCCAAACGTTGACTCTGCTCGTCCTGCTTATGCCACCCTTGCAACTGCGCGTCCAAGACTCCGATATGTTCTGCTAGTTGAGTATGGTGGGCCATGAGCGTCGCCAGTGTGTGGCGCATCAGCATCGGCAAGGTATTGTCACCGTCTTCCAGTAAACTCGGCAGCTGTTGCAGCAAGACCCGCTCGCCTTGGGGGAGGACGATGCCATACTCCGATAAAATACCTCGTAGGTGATTGCTCACAGCCACACGCTGTTTCACCAACAAGCGGCGCGAATGGTGCAAGTGCAGCACTGATTGCTGTTCTGGTGACTTTGCTGCAACAAAACGCATAGAGGGCCGTTGCACGGCTTCACAGATGGCTTCGGCATCATTGCGATCATTCTTGTTGGCCTTGAGATACGGCTTTACAAATGCCGGTGCCATCATCTTGACCTCATGCCCAAAGCGGCGAATCTCCCTCGACCAATAATGTGCGCCGCCGCAGGCCTCCATACCGACAAGGCAGGGTGGGCACTTGGCAAAAAACTGGAGCACTTGTGAACGTCGCAGGACCTTCCTGACAAGCACTTCGCCACATTCTGTTACACCGTGAATCTGGAATACATTCTTTGCCAAATCCAAGCCGATTACGCTAATCTCTTTCATCGCACCGCCCTCTCTTTGCTAGTTGTGTGTAGAAATTCAACTATGGCACTTAGATGCCGATTTAGGGAGGGCGGTGTCCATATCATCTGCACAACTTCCCGCATACATAAAATATGGCCAATTTCCCGCGCCATTTGCTCAAAACAGCACCATTCGCTGCTTCGCCTTGCCTGTAGTCAGCCATTTGGCTGGCTACAGACGCACCTTCCCTA
>Ga0207890_1000221_pt1 | contig 18689 bp, 17 predicted proteins | sample LinPmetageLP48_FD_184059 | JGI IMG/M metagenome (GOLD analysis project Ga0207890, IMG submission 184059) | Marine viral communities from the Pacific Ocean - LP-48 (SPAdes) | ecosystem: Environmental > Aquatic > Marine > Oceanic | place: Pacific Ocean | collected 2011-06-13 | reverse complement strand
GTTACACCCTCGATTGGTTTGGGTGTGCTACGTTGTCGTTTTATTACTATGCCCTGATCTTCAGTGACATCAGGTGCCGGACGGATTTCGGTAGCTTTCGATTTGAGGAACTCGAAGTAGGCTTGGGTGTCGATACCTGATTCGTCATACCAAGCATTGCTAAGGTTTTCGGATTTACTTGTTTTCCTTTTGATGATGTTGCCATTTTTATCCTTTAATATGAACCTGTTTTCAGGGTCGTAGTTTTTCTTTGTATTTTGATTTGTTATTTCTTGTTGAATTTCATCGACGTTGTCAAACACATAAACATTACTGTCGTTATCTGTAAACTCAAACTTAAAGGACTCGCCCTTCTTTTTAATATAAGTAAAGTTAAAGCTCCAGTCTCCATACTTACCGTTCCGAACACCGGCATCTAGGATAGTCCCGGCATCTTTCATTTGAAGGACGGCATCAATGGATCCATGTGTTACCTCTTGTGCTGATTGAGCAACCCAAGTTTCCCAATGGAATCTTCCAACGTCAGGAGTGTCAGTAACTCCTAGCTCACTGTATGCTTGTTGTATATTCGCACGAGTCTGACGAGTAGCTACCTCGTTAATAATAAGTCCGGATATATCACTGAGTATTCTTGAGTATCCTGCACCACTACTCTTTCCATATTTGAATGGAGCACCGTCATACAGGGTAGTCTTATCCGGGGTAAGGATTCTGCCTTTGTCGTCAACAGGTTGAAGCTCATCGACTATAGATGCCTTGTCCCAGAAATCATCCGTTCTAACACGGTCGATTACATACAGGTCTTGCCGACCGGTAGTAAGTAAAATGAAGTCAAAGATTTTGTTATTAAAACTCATGTTAGTAGCAAATGTTTGCCACTTGTTACGTAGTTCTAACGTTGGAGTATCCTTGTCAGATAGTATTTGATGCAAGCCCTCGAGCCTTGTCATGCCATTGAACTCTCCACCCTCGATTCTCAGTGCCGCCTTGGTCAAAAAGTTTTTACCAAATGCCCTGAGATTAGACTTGGCTCCCGATCCGGGTAATCCCTTGGGAAGTGCTGTGTCCACCCAATCAAGATAATCGTCTAGGTTAAATTCTCCCCTTGATGCACCCTCGATCCACGAACCTATGTCGTTATCAATAGCCTGCAAAAATGCTGACTCTTGAGGATAGGGGCTAATACCAATAGATAAAATATTCCACAAGAAGTAATATCCTGTATCAGTTTCATCCATCTTGCCGGACTCATACATCTTACGTATTTCTTGTCCGCCCTTTAAACCTTCCGTTGCTAGCTTACGTTGTTGATCGGTGACTTTCTTTAACTGTTCTTTGACACCCTCAACTGTTGTAAGCTGACCCAACCCTTCGGGGAATCTCGGAATGGAAACTGAACCGTCTGGATTAACTTGTCGTGCCCCACCAATTCGGGACATGAGTGCTACCCACTGGCTACGATCACTAAGTGCATTAGGATACTGATTGACTAGCTGACGAACACGTTTCATGACAGCCTCCGGATTTGCCCCTGCCTTGATCGGAATGACTTCCGCCTTGGGAACATCCTGCTCTCCGGCTATGGTTAGCCGGGTGTCCAACTGCTTCCTGACATCTATGTCATCATCTAAGTCAAGCTCCTGCTGACCCATTTCAAAAACGGTTTCCGGATCACCCCGGGAAACCTTGTGTGCTACGTTAACAAACATAGCCATGACATTGTCAGAAGTAGCATCAGCCAAGAACATTGGCTTGCCTGCTAATACTCTAGCAAATCCATTGATGATCTTCTTGATCTCACTCAACAAACTCTTTTGCTTTTGATTTAAATTGTTTGGATCAAATCCGCCTTCGACCAATGTTGCACCGAACTCAGCTAGGTATTCGGAGTAACGAAGATCTCCATCGTATTGATTGGCAAATGCTTGCAACCGGTCAGCCATAGCACCGAAGCCGGACTGACGTAACTGCTTGTCAATAGATCGCTGAAACTCTTTCATCCGCTTGGTATCACCACGAAATGCTTCGTTGAGAATCATCTCCCAAGCCTCGTGTGCCACCGTGGTTGAGTTAGCCTGTGCATCATTGATGACGAGTGCAATTGGCTTGCCGCCCTTGAAGAACGTAGCACCATTGTCCATGTCGGTAAACTGTTCAGCCAAGCTGGTTGCTTCAGCTAAACCAATCTTACCCTTGAGTGTCTGAACTATATTAGCCCGGGTTTCTGCAAGTGTTCCGCCAACAATTATGTCTACATTCGGGAATGCAACACGAACAAAGTTAAATGCATTACGTGCATTTTCAGATAAATCATTTAGGTATGTATCGGACTTAGGTGCTTCTACTAATCTTTGAGATGCATCGATATTAACTTCTGATAAATCATTACGAGAAGCTATCTTTCCGGCGGCTCTAGTTTTTGTAACAAGCTCACGGCTCATTTCCATAACGTCCTGTTTACTTATACCTAAAGTATTTGTAAGCCAGTCCATGAACTGTTGCTTCTTGGCGGACTTACCGTCCGGTCGTACAATGTAAAGTGCACGGTCAACATCGCTCTCAAAGTTAACTGTAACACGACCGTAGTTAACTCGAGGTTTTCCTAATGACTTCGGCAATTTGGCACCCTTGATACCCGGGATAGGATCCCGACTTTCTTCATTAACGTCCTGACGTGGAAGCGGCAGACGTGTTCCTTCATTGATAACATTGCCAAACTGATCTACTAACGTGTGCTGTTCTTCAGCAGTTGAGTTAGATGACGAGTCATTCGTATTTATAATTGGAATGCCGTTTACTGTTTCTACTTCGCCAACAGGAATGACGGGAACTTGTTCGGGGTCAATGCCCTGAGCTTCAGCCTGCTCAAGCCTTTGACGTTCAGCCTCACGAGCCGCATCTAATTCGCTTTGAGCTTCACTATTAGCTTGTGACTCCTGACTGTCTGGGTCCAATGACAACAATCTTCCTAACTCACGGAAGTCTTTATTGTTAAACTTCTTTAGCTTCTTTAAAATTCTGCTACCCTTTGATACACGATCAGCAAGTGAAAGGGTTCTCTTGCCTACGTTTAATTCAAACTTGCGGAACAGTCCCTTGATACGTGGATCGATACGGTCCAATACTTCTGACACTGGTTCAAGTTGATCACCTATCAGTCTTCCGATAGCTGAACGACCACCACTTACCCGGGCATCATCTCTAATTCTTTTGAGAACCTTGGGAGATTGTTCTTGCATGGCGGCATCAACCGTTTGCAGAGTTTTTTCTGCTTGTCGTTTCTGTTGCCTAATGTCAGCCCTGACTTGTCGTGCTTCATCAAGAGTTAGATCTCCTTCTTCGACCCCAGTTATGCTGTCTTCTAATTCACTATCGAGTTCAAGTAATCGATTCTCTGCATCAGCCTTACGTTGCTCTAGCTTCAAGAACTTTCTGCCGGCACGAAACTTTTTAAGTTTCTCTATACGTAATTCAGCCTGCTTCTTTTGGGCTATTGATTCGTTGACTGTAGTGTTGTCAGTGTCAGTTGCAGTAATACTTTCTATGACATCGAACTCATTAGCCTTCTTGTAGTTAATGTAGTTGTCACCTTCTGCCTGAACATATGCGGCGGCTTCCGCCCCCTCGATAACCTCTACCTCGTTTACTAATTCAAAGAGTCCTTCCTCGCCGTATAAATCAATGCGGTCACGAGCAGTATTGCCAAGTGCATCTTGGTCGTCTACGTCCAAAGTCTCAGGAGCAGTGACGGGAACATACTCTTCCCCGGGCTTTATGTCCTCTTGTGCAGTAGCTTTCATTGCTACGATTGGTGTAAACTCAACGGGCTTAGTCGACAGTATTTCTCCCTGATTTGTTAGCCCACCGCTTAGAACCTCAAGGGCTTCAGCTTCCGTCTCAGCATATACAACACTCTCACGTATTTCTCCACCGGCAACCTCATACTTTACCTTGAATCTTGGCTTAGATAAAAGCGAAGAAATCATTTCGGGACTAGCTTGACCGATGTTATTTAGGTTAACCTCTTCTACCTTCCCGGGGGACAGGGTGCGGAACACACCTCCGGTAAGTTCCATGCCTCCGGTGTATGTAGTTCCAACTGCACCACCAATCAGGACATTAAGAATATAATCCTCTACGTTTTCTGCTGAGAATATTTCATTACCTTGGTCGTAAAAGACCGTAGCCAATGTTTCAAAGATAACAGCTTCGGTGCCTTCTTCAGCTCCCTCTACGGCAAATGATTTAAACATTCTGCCCAATGTAGTTCCATCGAGCTTTACTTTTCCGTTAAAAAATTGTGCGGCTTTTGTTGCACCCAGTTTGTTTATGGCGACTCGATTAAGAAAGTATCCGGCACCGGCTGATAGCATATGAGCAGGAATCACCTGTGCATATTCTTCATCGGTGAACTCAGCATAAGGTTTTTCAAAAGTTTCTTCAGCCCGACGAACACTTTGTGAGTAAGCATTAAAGGGATAGTCAAGACCTCTCGTGACCGTTTGTGTGGCAATTTGACCAACCCCTTGAAGGACTTGACCAACGTTGCTACGTTCCATCTCAGGAGTTACACCAAACTTGTTGGGTATCTTGTCCGCTAGGATTCTAAGGTCATCGCCGACTTTTCTTCCTGCCGCTTTTATTTCTTCCCTGTTGTCATATGCCTCTAATGCACCCTGCACCATTTGTGCTCCACTCGGAGCACCATAGGGACCTGTGCCGGTGCCTCCCATGATTACTCCCGTATCGGACATCGCGGTAACCAAACCTGCCGATGATTCGACTATTGATCTAGCTCCTCCTGCTAAAATACTTTTAGGAATCTGGTCAAGGGTGACTCCTTCTCCACTCGGCATGTTGTAAAGTCTTTCGGCTGTGGGATCAGGTTCTCCTATAGTATTCTGCTCCTCATACATCCGGTTGAACTCAGCACGTTGCTCAGGGGACATACTCGAAACTTGTCCCTCACCTGACAGTCGCCTTTCTTCCTTGTTCTCAAACTCCAGTCGATCTCTCTTTAGCTGTTGTTCTTCGAGGCGAGAAATCGGTACAAAGTTATCAAGCCTAGCCCTTTCATCATCCGCCGCCTTGTCGGAGGCAGAATAAAATTTACTGTTTGCCATAGCCTCCGGTTGATCCGGTGTAGGCTCAACAGCAGGAAGAACTAACTCATCGTCAGTAACTGCTGACTCATCAATGACTACATCATCAGCTATATCAGCAACACCTTTATCAAATTGCATCTTAGCAAAGCTGAGTATAGAGTTTTCCGAAGCACCCTCGGGGTGATTTACTTTTATAGTTCCACCATTGGGGGTGTTAACAGTTGTAACTGGCATATAATTATTTGATTATTAATAAATTATTGAGCTACTGAAAAATTACTCAAATCATTTGGATCTACTCTTATAGAAGCTGAATCAGATGTGTCATTAATTTCAACTTCGGGACGACGAGGGATTTTTGCACCCGGGAATACTCCAGTTCTTCCAGCGAGTCCTTGATCTCCAAATATAAATGCGGATCCGGGCTGACCCCTAAACAGTTCGGCGGCTGGGTCATCGAACTGAACGGTTTCGTAGCCTTTACCAATTCCTGTTTTAAGGAATCCGTCTGGTCTTGTAGCACGTTGTAACTCATACATACCGCCGGTACCTACTCCCTCATTGTAAACAATTCTCAGACTGTCGTCACTTGCCGCTACACTCTGCAAGTTTCTAAACTTAACCGGGTCACGTAATTTCTCTAGAGATTCTTTGTTAGCGGCATCGGCGGATGTCTCAGATTTAACCTCTAGGGCAAGCAACTGAGGTATAACAGCTTTAAATCCATCTTCGCCAAAGGTAGCATAAAACTCCTTAGCTGACTTTTCAATGTTAGTAGGATCGAAGAAACCATCTTTATCCCTAACATCGAATCCTATCTTTTCAGCCGCTTCTGGATTGTTATTTGCCCATTCGGCAGTATAGGCTATACCGGCATCTTTCTTTTTCTTTTGCTCTACCTTCTTGGCGAACTTCGCTATGCCTCCGCCGATGCTTTCGGCAAAGCTCTGCATACCTTGTGCTTGTATCTCAGCCGCCTTAGCAAAGCCACTGTAGTCCGCCATCATCAGGCGAGGGTCAACTTTTGTTCCTGTTGCAAATGCCATAATTTAATCTTTCATATATGTTGGTATTGATTGGTCCGACCATCTGACTCGACTTGACACATTTTCAATTGTGCAGTTAAGTTTTGGACAGTGAACAAAATTTGGTGCATCATCCCGGCGGTCAATGCAGTTGGTGCAAGCATGAACGTAGTCGCAGTTCTGTGATCGGTCTTTCTTTTCACTCCACTTGCCATCAACTTTTTCGTAGCGATCAAGTTGAATTGGGACATCGTTGTCTTCACAATACTGAAACACGTCATCGTGAGTCCAGTCTTTCATTGGGTAGTAAGCATTGCACTGACCGGGATTAATCCGAACGTCTACACGAACTCCGGCATCTCCTCCATAAATAGGATCACTATCGCAGTGCTTGTGACCCACGAACATGACATCCCAGTTAGCTAAGATCCCCGCATTCTTTGGTCGGTTATAGATGTCCATTGCACAAACCCAAGGCTGACCCTCCTCTACGGGAGTAATGCCCGTAGGGCAAGTCATGTCAGTGTTGTCAAAGTAGTATCTGTTTTGAACCTCGAACTCGTCTCCCGTTTGCTGAAAGTCACTGATGGCTGGGTGCCAAGTGTAAGTTTCTAGCCCCCAATCTTCTATGATACGGTTTTGAAAAGCATACTTGTGAGGTTGCCACTGTTCTCTAAAAAAAACTACCGGTAGTTTTACATTGCATTTATTATAAACAAGATCCAACAAAGCCATGCTGTCCTTGCCACCACTCCAAGCAATTACCGGGTTGCCGGAATTGGCAAGACCCAGTTCAATATTTTTAATAGCACTCTGTATTTTATTCTTCATTCAGCAAGACTACAAGTTAGTCTCAGTTCGTCAATAATTAGATAGCACCAATTGCCGCACCACCAAGAGCACCCATCATTCCCATTTGACCTGATGCACGGGAAGCATCAGCCTGAGCTTGTGCCCCAAGCAGATTCATGTTGTCTGATCTCTGGGACATAGCCATATTGATACCAACGTTTGGATCAAACAACTGAGGTCCCATCGGACCTGCCGCAAGTCCAGTTGCTTGCTGTAGCATCGAACCACCTAAGCCTATAGAGGACGAGGGACGACCCAATATAGTTGAACCTAAATCTCCTGCTATTTGACGTGATTGAGCAAAGGCTCCCTGCCCTAGACCTGCCGCAAACTGTTCACGACCTTGTTGATATTGTTCACGTCCAAGTGCGGCTTCAAGAGCCGAACGACCTTGCTGTGCAAAGGCTGTGCCCCCAAGATTTCCTAATACTGATTGATCAACCTGACGTTGAGCCTCGAACCCCATTGGTCCTGAAGCTCTTTCAAATGCTGACTCAGCTTGATTTGCCGCTAAGTCCGCTAAATTCGTTGAATAAGGGTCGGCATCACGGTAAGCATCAACCACTTGAGGTGCGAACTCCTGCAATGCCGCTACATCATCAGCACGTTGTAAGCCCAGTTGATCACGTTGTAATGAACCTGCCCGGGTTGCTTGCTCTTCAAGTAAATCAAAGAGTCCACCCTGAGAAGGCATTTCCTCAAGCTGTTTCATCTCAGCCATTACAGAGGCAATCTGAGAGTCACGGTTTCCGCCAAGGGAATCAGCTATCTGTTTAACTTGTGCATCGTAATCAGCTTTTTCTTTTTTGTAATTCTTGTTTTTTACCGACCTATATCCAGATTTTTGGCGAAAATTTCGACCCCCTCCTTTACTGTAAACCTGATAAGTAGGACTAGGTTCCGCACCTGCCGCCGCCTTTGCAATTTTTATTGCTTCTTGGCTGTTAACACCACCCTCGCCAGCTTGCAGTCCTGCTAGCTTGGCTTCTAGTCGTTTGTATTCAGCACTGCCTGTGCCGCCCTCTAGTCCCTTGGCAAACGTGTTAATGTCCGCTAGTTCAAGTGCGGCATACTGCGGACGGAATTGTCTTTCGGCAGAGATTAGTCGATTCTGCAATTCGGGATCCGTTACACCATCAAAGTCCTGCCGGAACCTAGTCCCGAAAAGATATTCCCCCATCGCCTTACCCGGGTCGATGGGTGGTGGTTGTTTAATTGTTGTGCCGCCGCCTTTGCTTCCCATAATGTTTATTGGTTAATTATTTTTTTAAAAAGTTTGTTGCTGTAAATCATTCGTTTTGGAAATCCGCTTCTATATCGTATCCCTATTTTATTCTTAGTAAGAACTTCCGGGCATTTATTAATAAAGTCCTTCGTTAACTCCTTGAAGGAGTCCTTTCCTTCAGCAAAAAGAAAAGCCATGAATATGCTATCCCCGTCTTCTTTGTCAGGTTCCCAGTTATTAATAAAATTCCATCCGTCACCCTTGTCGCAATTATACCACATAAGTATTGATCTAATAGTCCTGTCTTCATTTTTGTGAACTATTAAAGTTTTCTTTGCCCAGTGGTATGCGACCATAAGACGTATAAGTTCCTTGTCCCATCCTTCAAATACTTTTCCGTTTTCATGTTTGATACAAAATTCAACTGCTTCATCTACTTGATCAAGGGCTTCTTTCTGTTCAGCATTTTTCAATGCTAGTTGAACTGATTGAAGAAGGGGGTTCATTAATATCCGATTACTAACCAATGAACATTGTTAGCTGTTGAGGTGGTTTGTGTAGTATTCTGGAGAAAAACAGTTACTTTATCTTGCAGAGAAGAATCTACAACTTGATAGTAATAATCACGGCTACCACTTGAACTAGCGGATGGGTTAGTAGCGGTAAGTTGAACACTAATAATTCCATTAGGAAACTCCTCCTCGAATACGATTTCCGAACTGATTTGTGTTGTTGTGCCCGGGGCAATCCCGAACTTCATAATTAAACCATTAGGAAGTTTCACACTTTCTGTGGTGCTAGCTACAGTGACTGGATCAAATCCATTGGTTGGTGCCGCAGTTGTATCCACATAAGCCTTGATGCTTCCGTCACTTGCTAATGTTGTAGCACTGGCACTAGCCATTGCATTATCCGTGTTAAGTGTTAATGCTTCAACAACTCCATCGCCCGTTGCAGTTCTTCCAAGAACTTTGCTTGTTTCAATATGCTGAAGCTTGGGAAGAGTTACACCGTCAGGTGTTCCGCCACTAGCGGTAACCGTGCTGTCCGGCAATTTATCTGTAATAACAGCACCGCTATCAATACGTGAACTGTTAACACTTCTTACCGCAAGAACATCATTTGCATTAACAATGATGGATGTTCCGTCTACACCGGAAGAGTTAAGTGTAGCATCCGAAAGTATTTGATTTAACTTGCCGGCAGTTAACTGCTCGCCATCGTTGAAAGTTTTGCCTGATTGTATTAGTGACATAATTTAAATTGTTAAACTTTTACTTTAATTGTATATTTCTTCTACGTTACAAACAGATATTGGAGAAGGATTGTAGATGTTGTTATTATCGGTGTTAGCTCTATTAATATAAATGTCAGTATTGTTATAATTAAATACTTGTAATTTATAAGTAATCTCTGTTCCTGCTGTAAACGAACTAGTATCTATAAAACTTATTCCATCGGGTTGGCAATTATACTGACCAGCATAACCACCGGTAAATGCACACTGAGTTCTAACACCGTTAAGATCACCTACCGCAGTATCAACAACTTGAAAAGATGCCGTTCCTATTCTTTTCATTAACCTAAAGAAATTTCCGTGAGAACCGTCATTACTTGAATTGGAAACAGAGCAAGTGTATCTTAAATCCGAGTTATCAAACTTAGGGGTAATGCTTACCTCAAACCCAAAATCATGAAATGTACTATTTGAAGTAAGATTTGTATACGTACTTGTTTTTATAAACTGAGAAACATTTGGTTTTAACTTATCTATATAAGCCTTAATGCTTTCATCTGTAGCTAAAGTAATACCTGTAGCATTAGACATATCATCGTCGTCATGAACAGTAACTTCTTCGGGGGAACCTGCTCCGGCTGTGGTTCGACCAAGAAGTCTAAGTGAAGCAGATATATCCTCTAACTTAGCTTTGGTTACGTTAGCATCAAGGATCTTGGAAGTAGTTACTCCGTCATCCTTTATTCGTAATGATCCGCCGGAATCTACCTCTAGGCTTACATCGTCCGTAGCTCCGTCGACTCCAGTTTGAAAAGTAATTCCACCTACAATTTGGTTTAAGTTAGTATGAGTGACGACATCCGCCGCATTGTATACTTGAGTTGTATTTAAAATAGTTGCCATTATATTGCTTCTCTTGTTGATCTAAATGCCTCTGCCGCCGCAACCTTTAGGCTACGAACACGAGGACGACCGGTTGTCCGGTCAATTTTAAACTGAAATCCGTAGGCTCGTCTGTTCCCAATCCGTCCCCGGATGGAAACATCTTCGTCTTCAGGAAGTAATTCATTATTAAGGTAAGAAGATAATTGTTTCAGATCTATTGTATCATCAACATTTTCTGTTATACCAGTAATAAAGAAATCTGACTTTAAGTCAATATGTGATTGAACCTGCATCTCAAAATTATTCCACTTCTTCCGGTCAATAGTCTGATTGGTAAACATTCGAGTTGTCATTGATCCTTCAATGGGAGGTGTAGTTATCAAGTCTCCAGTGCCAGTTGCAACCTCGGTAATAACACGGTCATTGCCTTGGTCTAATACATCAAGCCTGTGAATACCACCATTTGTGCTAAGAATATAAACACCACGGCTTTCTCCGTCACCGGCTACAATAAGTTTCTTGTACTCAAAGTTTCCGTCCTTAACATTATCGACTGACTCCCATTGTTTGTTAAGAAAGTTATAAATAATAATTCGATTATTAAACGGAGCACGGGTTATTTCTGCTGATACGTTTCCTTCTCCGTCAACCGAAACCGTTTCCTCATTAAGAGGAATTGCTAGGTAATAACGATTATCAAAATAAACTCCGGAACTTTTATTCCACAAGTCCTTATTGATCAATTTCATAGTATTATTAATTGGTTCACTTAAAGGAACCTCATTGCCACGAAGATTGTAAAGGTCTTGGAAGTTTGCCCCGTATACACCGTTGTCAGATAAAAACAAAACATTGTTGCCTACCTGAATTATGCTATCCCGGGCAACACAACCTACCTCGTTAGTCAACAACTGAGTTTGAGAAGTAGAAAGGTTTCCGCTATTCATAACTAAATGAATGCTGTTACGATTAAATACCAATAGCTTGTCATCAGAAAAAGAATGAAGCCCAATTGTAAAGTCAGAAGTTCCTGCATTAAATCTAAACTTAGCATAAACCTGATCATACGTATCTGAGTCAAGAATATCACTTACCGCTATCTCATCTCTTACCCCGGTGGAGATAATATCCGTGGGCAGGGATGCACTAATTGTTTTTTGATTATAACGAAATGGCACAATTAATCGACGTTGGTGATACACCCCGAACTCAGGTGCAGGCATATGCATAAAGCCTAGACCAATTGATACCTGCCTTTGAAATATTACACCAGTTCTGTTAGATTCGTCATCTGTTTGGGAATAAAAAGAAATAGTATTTGCGGTATTATCTACACTAGAAATTACGTGCTCCTCTCCTAGATTCAAGGAAGAGTTACCTACCTCTTCGATGAATATAGTATTTCCAATTTTAAGATTATTTATCTCTGGAGCCGTTAACGTTGCTACCACCTCGCCATTGGTAACATCAACATTAGTGGGTGATATTACGATTGGCTGTTCGTAGTCTCCTTCTGCCACTCGAGTAAACGTGGGGTAAACCTTTGAGTCCCCGGTAACCGTATAGTCTTCTGTTCCTGATGTTCCTACGTTGTAGGTAAATGTTGTGTTAGTTGAACTCGTTATTTCAAATTGACCATTGGGATTAATAGTTCCTTCGGCAACGTCACGTATTTCTACTTTGTCTCCGTCAACTAACCCGTGGTTCAAAAATGTTTCAACGTCAACCACCGTGCTTCCTGTTTGAGATATTTCCTTAATACTAACCGGATTAAAAAACTTCTTGTTTTCTAGTGCAACCTGACTATCACGAAAAATAAATAATCGATTAAATGCTTGAAGCATATCCGACCTTTCAAGAACAACTTCACCGTCAGGAAACTTCATTTCAAATGTTTCTTGATTCGATAAATTTAGAACTAGTGCCGACAGATTGGTTGATGCTATAATGTATTCTCCATCTTTATCAACATTGGTATTACTATAATCAGTTCCGGCACGAACACCGGTAACTGATGCATTAGAAGGAATAGATCTTCCCCCCGGGGAGGACAGGGGTGAGGTGCTTAGGACCTCGGTGATTGGATTAAAGGGTAAAGTAAACGAAGTTACTAGTCCTTGGGCAGGAGGGAATGTATATGATCCCGTGCTACCAGTTATTCCTGAAGCAAATTTAAATCTATTAGCACCACTAGCAACTGTAATGGTATAACTGCCATTGATGTCAGGAAGGTTCCCCCTGTATGCACCGTTAATAACAACTTCTTCTCCCACAGAGAATCCATGATTACTTAAAACAACTGTTACGGTTCCGTCAGTTTCAATACTAACTCCTTCCATAACCCTAGGTAAATCACCTATAGTTGTTACGTTTTTTTCTGCCGCAGTAGGTAAACGAAATACGGCTGATCCTGTTACGAACGGGACATTTAAAACATTGACCCCCTTGCGGACTTGCCACTCTCCGTTTAAATCAAGACGACCATTTTTTGATTCAGCTAAAACTCCCGGCTTTAATTGATCAGGGCGAACACGATTATTAAACCCAGAGAATGCAACCTCTAGGTCTTCTTGCATTGGGTCGTCTTCACGACCGTAGGATCTATATCTTCCGGGCATTAGCAGTTCCAAGCCTTGCGGCTCCAGTAGTTAGCCGACAACTTATTTGATTTACCTTTGATCCCTCCGCTTCGTGCACAGTAGCTTTTCTTCCGTGCCGGACGGTTTTTCTTTATGGTCATGTTTGCATCACCAAACCTGACGACTTTTTCTTTACCACCTTGGCAAGCCTTGACAACGAACTTCTTCCCACCTTGCACATCTCTGCGAGGTGAGTTGCATTTCATTTTACTTTTATTTATTGCCACTTATTATTAATATTTGAAGACAGAGTCTTTCTTTTTTAAAGCACTTACCGTACGAGCATTCGCCATATTTGTATCAGTAGTTTTCATTTCGGCTTTAATTTTATTTAACTTTTTTTGGTCCCTTTGCTTCAGATGTTTAAACACATCTAATTTGTCAATCGCACCTGAAAGTATTTTTCTGGCACTACCTTGGCTTCCGGTTGCTACTGATTGTCTATCAAACTTTTCTTTACTTGGTGTTATTAAACCCATGATTATTTTTCCTTATTGTTGTTGTTATTTTTTCTTTTTCTTTTTAGGAAACCCAGCCTTCATATTTTTGTAAGCTTTGTCTGAAATTGTAGATTTAGATTTTGATCGACTGGTTCCTGCTTTCTTACGTTTGTTTATGTTTTTATATAAACTCATATTTATTTAACTTGAGATGATCCGAAGTAAAAGCCAACAATAGCTATTGCTGTCTGGCGAACCTCCGGTAAAATCACAAAGCCCTGCACGGTGTCCCATTTGAGGGTCTTGAATAGCCCTAGAAAGCCGTTTGTTTCCCTAGCTACACTTACCCCTACGTCAGTCCAAGCAAAGACGAATGGAGCTATTACAATGGCAAAGAACGTTATTGCTACTAATGCACGGCGAACCCATACACCACCACGGGCGGATGCCTTGTCTGCAGACAGGTCCGCAACGTTTTGACGTTGGATCATTGCCTCAAGGGCACGACCTTGTGCTTCGGCTTGGGTGGCTATGAATTTCATTATGAATCCTGAAACACCACCGCCTAGCATTGCTAATAGTTCTATGTTCATTTACCAAGTCCTTTCCATATTTTAATGATTGATGATACCATGTATCCAAGTGTAGCCAAGCCGACGAGCAGGCTGACGAATGCATTAATTTCTTGTAGTCCCAATGTAGCCAAAAATCCCCCGGTTCCTATAAATGATTTTGTGAATATTTCTTCCATGATTAAGAGAGCTGATCCATACGTAGTCTAAAATTTCCGTTTTGTTGTCCGGGTTGATTAGAAAATTTTGCAACCCTAATCGCCTCAGGAGCTAGTTTTAAAATTGTTCGGCTTGTCATTTTATGCCCATTGTTAGGACGAGGAACACTTCCATCAAATGTATACCAAACCGTTTCAAAAAATCCCCCCTCCCTGCCTATCGCTTCAGTTACACTAAGCAGACAAACTTTTGTATTTTTGTGAACTTGAGCAGGACCAAATGATCTTGTAATTTTATTTCCGTTCTTAGGAAATAATACGTGCTGAGAAGCGATACTCGGATTTTTAGGCGGATATTTACTTACCTCAAACGAGTTCATATATTATTATTAGTTAGTCAATTCAGATGCATAAATTAAAGCACTACCTGCATTGTTTGGATCTTTTTTAAATTTAGCTTGGCTAATGAGATCTGAGTTAAAGTAATAATTATTACCTGCATACAGCTTGTGATTATTACTGTTTGTAGGATCGCTTCCGTCTACGGTCATAAAAACTCCACCATCTGTTACACTCATAAACATAACCTTAGTGTTTTTATTGAAAGCCGTAAATTGTCTTACGGTCGCATCATCGAAAGTTATTAATTGAGCGGTTGCACCCGGTGTAGGTACATTGTATCTGTTCACTACGTAAGTATTCATTATCTGGATTGTGTTGAAACATAAGTAGTAAACTTACGTCGAATTGTATTATTGTTTGAGATTATATCGAGCTTCTCTAGCTCGTTTGCTAGGTAAGAGGTTGCTTTATTTTCTTCGTCCATCGCTTTACTGGTCTGTCCGTCCATACGAAGGAAGTCAGCATAAGTAGCATGAGCCGCGAAGTAGAAAAATTCTTCAGGAATATCTGTTGAAGTTTTTGTAAAATCAGCAAATGATTTTTTGTATGTTACATAAACCGAACTGTCAGTTGTGCTACCTAGGTTCATTACGTGAGCACCGTTCGCATCAACATAAAAGTTATACTCCAGAGTTCCTGAATTAAGAAACGGCTGGTCGCGATGAATACGTTGGAACTCAGATATAGTATCCTTGAGAGGACTTGCTTGTGCAAACGGGACAACTTGGTCACTTGATATTGTTCTCTTCTCTCCTACGATAATGTAAGGTGTCCACATCTGTGAAGCACTGTAAGCCTCATACAGCCTGCGATTAGCCAGACGTAGGATGTCATTTTCTTCACTGGAAGTAAATGAAGCTACCCCGGCTAAGGACCGGACTAGTTCAAATAAATCTGAATACTTTTTGGGTGTAGCCATTAGACTTTATTGGGAGCAAGTTCAGGCATTTCCTTTTGGAAAAACTTTAAAAATTCTTTGCTGTGCACTTCTTCGGTTCCGTATTGCTGAACCAATCGAAAGTATTCACGAGCAGGTATAGTTGCAATGCATTTACCAAGCACCGGGTGAGTCTTCCCGACATTGGAGTGTGCCTCTTCTTTGGCAACATCAACACGTTCTTTCTCTGTTTGAACTTCATTGACCAAGTATTTGTCAACGTATTCGTTTAATTCTGGACTTATTTGTTCTGACATATGTGTAGATAAAAAGAAGCTCCCTGCCCCAAATGGGGCAAGGAGACTTCGGATTGAATTAGTCGATCTGAGTGATCTTGCCGTGAGCTTGAGGATGGTATACACCAAGTCCAAGAACACAATCAACGTAGCCACGTTCGCCACCACCTTGATTAGGCAGACGAGTTGAACCCATTGGGATCAGTTCGTGGATGCCGTAGTACTCGGGGTTAACCAAGTATCCAGTAGCAGTAGTTGTAGTACCAGTCGAAGCAGGCATACAAGCTGGGTTACCATTGATGATGCTAACGATACCGTGGTCACTTTGGTAAAGTTCAACTGACAACTTGATTGTGGAAGAACCACCGTCATAGTTAACCGAACGAACTGAATCAGAGAGAAGTCCACCGACACGAGCGAAGTCAGAGATTACACGACGAAGACCTGTGTCAGCAACAAGAGTTAAGCTATCTACGTTGCCTGTTTGGCGGTAGATGCTGGAGATCAAGTCATTGAACTCAGCTTCGTTGAATCCAGTTGTAGCATAGATGCTAGAACCGGGAGTCTCAAAACCAGCAGGAACTAAACCTGTAACAGGAGTGTCATCGATGAAAGCACCAAGACCGGCAGTAAGGTAGGCATTAGAACCAGTTCCTACTTGTTTGTCTTGAGAACCACAAAGAGTAAGCTCGATGTCACGTTTTAGTTCACGGATTGACTTGGCTTCAGCCTCAGCAAGTTTAGCAGGACCAACAGAATCAGTAGCCTCTTGGAGGTCTGATACCATGTAGTCACGGCGGAACTTTTGAACGTAGTTAGAAGTACGTTCACGAGCGGCGAATGCATCAGTGAATGTTGCAACGTCAGCACCTTCGACAACACCTGCGGCGGCTGGATCGTCCAGCTTGTCAAGTGTCCACTCGAAGTTAACGTTAGTAGCTTTTTTGCGAGAACCGCCGGAGAGAACTGGAGTCTCCTCGGGGGCAAGTACTGACAGGATGTCGGTCAAGTCTTCACGATTGGAAGAAGCCGATCCCGGTAATGTTGTAAATGTATTAGAAAATGCCATTGTATTAAATGTTTATTGATTAGATAATTGAAGGGTTCGTAGACGAATGAAATCACTTTTGTTTCCGCTATCACGGAATTGTTGACTTATTGCTTTGATGTTTTGAGCCTTCTTAGATGTAGAACGATCTGATACCGATGCCGAAGGAATGCCGCTTTTAGGAGGATTCATGGATCCAACTGGCTTCCTTGCATACAAACTATTTGCCGCATGAGCAATTAGGTATGGTAGTTGTGCGGAGACTTCGGGCATTACTGATTCAAGTTTTTGCAAACGAGGATCTTGTAACATAGCCTGATACTTTTGGTTAACGTCATTGCTGTCGTCATCCATCCACGTCAATTCTTTTTTAGCTTGTTCAGCAAATGCAGATTTTAATTGCACTGACTGAGCTTGCTCTTGAAGTTGACGTAGGCGATCAGGTAGAAACGTATCCTTTGTTTTACGTGCATTACGTAAAGTCTGACGGACTTGAGCTTTAGTAAGCTCTTGACCATTGGCTTCAGTAACAACGTCTTCAGGTCCGTAACCATCGCTATTAAAAATAAGATCTTCTGCCCATTCGATTACCTGATCCATTTCTTGTGACTTGCCTTGCAGTTCTTCAACTGTATTCAAATCATTGAAAGGATTGTCTTCGATTGGCTTCTTTGTATTAAGAGGATCTTCGGCTTGCATCTCTGATTTTAAACGAGCAAGCTCTTCTTCGGCTTGTTTACGTTTAGCTGTCAGTTCTCCAAACCTAGCAACGGCACGACTCCCTAACTTTTCAGCTAGTTCCCGTAATTCGTCTTCGGACATATCGTCCATATTCATCTGAGAAAGAACATCATCAGCAGATTCTTCTCCGGTTTGTTCAACCGTTTCTGTTTCTGCATCAACAACTAGGGGTTCCTCTTCAACTGACTCAGGAGCTACTTCCTCTGTTTGTTGAGTAGCAACTTCTTCTTCAGTTGGGATTCCTCCCAAGCGAGCTTGAGCGAACTCAGCTACACTGATATTTGTACTGTCCACTGAACTTGCGGCTTCAGCGATCTCCGTATTTGATTCGTCTGTCATAATTACCCACTCCTTAACGGCGAGCGATGCCGATGGTTTTTATTATATCACACTTAATTTCTATGCTTCTCAATAAGAGAATCATAGTCAACCATGTGTAAAATTTGATCATATGACAACAGTCTACCACTGATCTGTTGCATATTGTCTGAGTTAGCAAGGTGCAGTTCTTCGATGCACTCTTCTCTCATTGTTAAAACAAATCCCATGAAGCGAGCAAATGCTTCGTATTGAGATAGTGTGTCTAAATCTTCTTGTATGTTAGTAACTGGACTCGTTTGCATTTTGTGTATTTACGTTGCCGACTTCTGCGGGGGATGTTCCGATACGTCCGATCTGTGCATTCTCTGCTTGTTGCATTTGGAATGTATACTGACCCATATACTTTTCTAAACGTTGAGCAAACATTTGATCTTGTTGTAAGCGACCAGCTACATCTTCTTGTTGTGAATATTCTTGAATAAGTTGGACTGCGGTTTGACCGCCATTAGGTCGAGCTGGCATTTCAATACCGGCAAAGATCTTAGCCAAGTCATCAGTTACTCCACGAATAACTTCGTCTTGAGCAACTTGAGGTGACTGAAGTATTCCGTCCGCCAGAACCGGATCAATAGATGATGCGATTGCCGTAAGTAAGTTATCTACATTCATTAGACCGTTGCGATCGTACTGAAGCATACCAAGCATTCCTTGTAACTTTTGTGCCTGTGCTTCTGGATCTGTAGTCAATACATCATAATTAATCATGATGTCAAAGTTTTCATTTGGATCTCCCTTAACCATTTGAACTGACTCAGGGACACCGGTGACCCGGAAGAATGTGCTATCAGGTCCGAACCGTTGGTAGC
>Ga0207890_1000219_pt1 | contig 18704 bp, 6 predicted proteins | sample LinPmetageLP48_FD_184059 | JGI IMG/M metagenome (GOLD analysis project Ga0207890, IMG submission 184059) | Marine viral communities from the Pacific Ocean - LP-48 (SPAdes) | ecosystem: Environmental > Aquatic > Marine > Oceanic | place: Pacific Ocean | collected 2011-06-13 | reverse complement strand
ATACTGGTACAATCTGCAAGGGATAATCGCCTTGCGCAGCCTGCTCAATTAGCCCGGCCATAGTTTGCTGGCCGCGAGAACCGCCGCGCTGTCCGGCTAAAACAGGCAAATAAAGGCAGCTGGCGCGTCCGGCATCCGGCAATTTACCCGGCGAGGTGCGCAACAAGGGCAGATCATGGGCTTTAAAGATGCGCTCAAGCAAAAAGCGATCAGTCCAGCTGTGCAAGCGCAGTACGTAACACACCGGCTTACCGCGAAGCTGATCGTACAGCGCTTCGTCAAATTGAATTAACTTTGGTTTTACGCCAGCAAGAAAAGGCGCCGACAACATTCGACACAGCACAAAATACAAACGGGTAAACCACGGCATGATGCTCAAATCCTTAGTCAATTCTGCGTTCACTCAATTATATTTGTCGTTTTAACGCCGAGTGAGCGCCTAGATGAGGGCCATTGTGGCCGCTGGCGGCAATTTTACTTGGTCTGCACGCTCCCGTCGCGTTTTTCGCGAAAGGCCACACTCTCGGTCACGCAAAAGCCGTCTTAGGGATAACAGGTAAGTCCTCGCTATTGGAGGTACAATTCACTCAATAGCTTTAAAGCTTAGCCTACACCCATTGTTTTACCGTTTTTATACAGGTCGATACCATGAGCGAATCCCGCAGCCCCGTGTTTGACAATAGTTTCGCCCGCCTTTCTGGGCCATTCTATACCGCGCAAGCGCCAAGTTCGGTGCCAAACCCCGGCCTCATTCGTATTAACACCGCGTTAGCAGAGCAATTGAATATTTCCCCAGACTGGCTGGCCTCCCCCGAGGGCATTGCCACCATGGCGGGCAATCACGTTCCCGATGGCGCCCAAAGTCTTGCTGCGGTCTATGCAGGTCATCAGTTTGGCGGCTGGAATCCCCAGCTCGGCGACGGCCGCGCGGTTTTACTTGGCGAGTTAATAGGCACTGACGGTGTACGTTACGACTGGCAGCTTAAAGGTTCAGGGCGCACGCCTTATTCCCGCGGCGGCGACGGTAAATCGCCATTGGGGCCAGTGCTTCGTGAATATATTCTGTGTGAAGCCATGGCGGCCTTGGGCGTACCAACCACGCGAGCCTTAGGCGCCGTCACCAGTGGCGAAATGGTGTTTCGCGACCAAGGCTTACCCGGCGCTGTCTTCAGCCGCGTGGCGCAGAGCCATATTCGTGTCGGCACCATGCAGTTCTTTGCCGCGCGCCGAGACAATGAAGCCCTGCAAACTCTCAGCGACTACCTTATTCAACGTCACTTCCCTGACGCTGCCGAGGCCGAAAACCCCATACTGGCGATGCTCAATGAGATTATTAGTCGCCAAGCCAGCCTAATAGCGAAATGGCAGAGTATTGGGTTTATTCATGGGGTAATGAACACCGACAATATGCTGCTGTGCGGCGAGACCATCGACTACGGCCCCTGCGCGTTTATGGACAGCTACGACCCGGCCACGGTATTCAGCTCAATAGACCACAATGGCCGCTACGCCTATGGCAACCAGCCCGGCATCGCGCACTGGAATCTAATACAATTGGCCCAAGCGCTGCTGCCGATTCTCGATAATAGCGCCACAGCGGACGACGACAGTGCCGTGGCCATTGCCCAAGAAGCGATTAATGCCTTCCCTGCGCAATTTCTAACAGCCTATCAAACTATTATTAAAGACAAGCTCGGGCTAAGTGAGTTTAAAGACAGTGACGACGCCTTATTTCAAACGCTGCTCAGTATTATGGAAGCACAAAAATCGGACTTTACGCTGTGTTTTAGACGCCTAGCAGAGTTAAGTAACGAGACCGCCTGTATTAATAGCAGCGTTCGCGAGTTGTTTGAATTTAACGAAGCTTTTACAACGTGCTTACAACAATGGCGCCAGCGTATCAGCGAAGACCCACAAAGCCCTGCCCAGCGCCAAACGCAAATGTTTGCCGCCAACCCAGTGTTTATTCCCCGCAACCATCTCGTACAAGAGGCGATTGCCGCCGCAGAACAAAATGGCGATTTCAGCTTTTTTAATCAGCTGGTCGATGTATTAGCAAAACCCGGCGAATTTGACCCTACTATGTCGCGCTACGCTATGCCCGCAAAACCTGAGCAGCAAGTGCACCAAACTTTTTGCGGTACCTAAGCATGACAAACCGGCCAAACTTACTCAAAGTGGCAATCATAAAATTGTGAACCAAGCCGCCAGCGACATCACACTAAAATATTTGCAGGGCTATTCAGAGCAGCTGCAAAATCAGGTGCGCCAACTCATTAGCGAGCGGCGCCTAGGCGCCTACATTGAGCAGCGCTACGGACAGCAACACCCCATTCAAAGTGACAAAGCCCTATACAAATATATTAATGACTTAAAACAAAACCACCTGCGCAACGCCCCGCAAATAGACAAAGTTTTATACGACAATCGTCTCGACCTTACCCACCGCGCCCTAGGCCTGCACACTGCTGTGTCCCGCGTGCAGGGCGGAAAATTAAAAGCCAAAAAGGAAATCCGTATTGCCTCGCTATTTAAACATGCGCCGCCGGAGTTCTTAGAAATGATTGCGGTTCACGAGCTGGCCCACTTAAAGGAAGCTGACCACAACAAAGCCTTTTACAAACTTTGTGAATACATGCTGCCCAATTACCACCAATTGGAATTTGATTTACGGATTTACCTCACCGCCCGCGAGCTTGTAAGCGAGTAAGAGCGCAAGTTCTCCGAATGAATACGTTCTAGCCCAGCCAGTATTAAATTACGGTAATTTGATCAAATATTCGCCAGCAACATTTGCCGTTAGCCTATTGATTACTATCACTTTCCGTCAATTCGGCGACATTAGCCGCCAAGTCTCGCTTCTTATTCGTATTGTCACAAGCCAGTCAGAATGTATACTACTGGCAATATATGCACCGATAACACCGAATAGTACGCCGCCCCATGCCGTACCCGACGTGAAGTGCGAATAATAAAAATGACCATCCTTAACTCGCCCCAGCCCGCCCTTGGCCGTCCGTGGTGACAAAACCGATTCTTTTACACTCAGCCCGAGGTGTATGCATGAAGCACACAATTAAACCGCTCACATTCCTTATTTCTAGCCTGATTTTATCGGCTTGTGGTGGGGGCGGAGGCAGTAGTGCGACCACCGAACGTCCAACGTCACCTCAAACTAGCCTGACTGGCTACGTGATTGATGGGCCGGTAAAAGGCCTACAATACACCCGTAATAATCTCTTCCCATCGATTACCCCTACTAACGGCAGTTTTCGATTTAACGCGGGCGAAACCCTCCGTTTCACCTTGGGGAAAATTCCCCTCGGCGCGGTGCTGACGTCGGGTGACACCGTGTTTATTACCCCCAAACAGCTAGCCAATAACAATGAGACGATCCGCATTAACATCGGTCGCTTTCTTATCACCTTAGATTCCGATAAAGATCCACGCAACGGGATCGACATTAGCGCTGTCGCACAGCAGGCCGCTGAACGATTTAGTGGCGCCGTCGATTTTCTGAACTTTGACGACAGCGCCTTAGCGGAGTTTGCCCGCAGTGCAAATAACGACGGCAACCGCGAGCTGGTAAGCAAAGAAGCAGCAAAGGCTCACCTAGATGCCAGCGAAGCTGATATTAGCGACGGCCAGTACGACTATGACAGCAACACCGACAACGGCACCGACAGTGATGGCGACGGTGTAAATAATGCCGACGATCAATGCCCAAATACCCCGACTGGGGCCACCGTGAACGCCAATGGCTGCATTGATCAAGTCGACGAGGCGCAAGACAGCGATAATGACGGCGTTGTGAATAGTGAAGACAACTGTCCCGATACCCCAAACCCTGACCAGCTCAATCTTGATGGCGACGAGCGCGGCGATGCTTGCGACGCCGACGCTGATGGCGACGGTATTCTTGATGAAGACGAAACCGATACCGATCCGCGCCTAGCGGATACCGACGGTGATGGTATTAAAGACGGCGCTGATAATTGCCCGACCATTGGCAACGCCCAGCAAAACGATACGGACAACGATGGGATCGGCGATGCCTGCGATGACGACATCGACAATGACGGCGTAGCAAACGACAGCGATGTATTCCCTTACGACTCGAGTGAAAGCAAAGACAATGATCTTGACGGCATTGGCGACAATGCTGACGACGACGATGACAATGACGGCGTTAAAGACGAAGACGATGCCTTCCCCTACGACCCGAGCGAAAGCAAAGACAATGATCTGGACGGCATTGGCGACAATACTGACGACGACGATGACAACGACGGCGTTAAAGACGAAGACGATGCATTTCCTTTTGACCAAAGTGAGCAAACCGACACGGACGGTGATGGCATTGGCAACAATGCCGACCCCGACGACGATAATGATGGTGTAAATGATGGGGATGACGCCTTTCCAGAAGATAAAAACGAATCCGGCGATACAGATGGAGACGGTGTCGGTGACAACCGTGACACTTGCGCCAATACCCCCACTGACGAACCAAGTAACTCCCTTGGTTGCAGTGCCAGCCAAGTAAGCCAAGCGTCTTGCGAATCCGGATTTCATCTGAACGGCGGCAGAAGCCTTGAAGTCGCCCTCGCGACCTACGACGGCCAAGTTGTCACCTTCCAAGTACTAGAGCCAACGTCATTCAACTGCGACGAAACTCACCTAGCCGCCCACCCGCTAATGATGCACGGGCCGGGATACAGCCTGCCCCGCGCGACCTCGGGTTTTGCCGACTACCGCGACGCGGGTTATACCGTCATATCCTGGGATCCTCGCGGATTTGGTGGTTCAAGTGGCACCGTGCGAGCAATGGACCCTGACTTTGAAGGCCAATACTTAAATCAAATTCTGGACTGGGCGGAAAAAAATCTCGATTATCTTGCCTGGCGCAATGAAGCGACCGGCGAGTTCAGCGCCCGTCCGGCCAGCGCCGCAAGTGTTGCCGACGGTGTCAATCTTCTTGTTGGCGCCCAAGGTTCGAGCTATGGCGGCGGCTTTCAGTTAGCCCTACTCGCAACCGATACCAAAAAGCGTCTCGACGCAATTGTGCCCGACATCACCTGGCACGACCTTCGAAATTCGCTCAATCCTGGCGATGTCGTTAAAAGTGCCTGGGGATTAGTGCTGTCTGGCGCTGGCGAAGCCCAGGGCAATGCCGCAGGTCTGCAAGCTTTGCAGACTGAGCAGCGCAGCCTCTCGCCACTGGAGTTCAGCCAAGACCCGTTTACCAAAGAAACCGTTGCCCGTGCCCTCGCAACGAATGAGTGGCCACGCCGTTCACTTGACTGGTTCCACTACCGTGGGCTTGGTTACTGGTGCGCCGCCAATGGCCTACCGAGCATGCCCTACCCAGCTTACAGTCAGACCGACGATCTCATCCCGATGATCGATCAAAGCAGTAGCTACAATGTTCCCGACCGGCAAGCGAATGGCCGCCCCGGTCTCGGCAATTTCTTAGTCGGCCCGACCTCACCCAGCAGCTACTTCGACGGTTTAGATGTGCTATTGACCCACGGCATGATCGACACCTTATTCGATTTCAATGAAGTGTGGTGGAACCAGCAGTGTCTTACTGCCGCTGGCGCGCAGGTCAGCATTAAAACCCATCATGGCGCGCCACTAGGGCACGTGCTTCCAGTTGTGCAATCCCCCGACAAAACCTCGTCTGGCACAGGAGCTTGCGAACTCGACACCAAAGCATGGTTTGAGCAAAAACTTCGCAATATTGAAGCCGATGACGTCGACAGTGTGTGTTTTGCCCTAGGCACCGACGGTGATTCAGTCACCCTGCCCGCCAATAAGGTTTTAGCACCGCAAGCTGATCCGGCCAATGCATCTACTAAAGCGCTGTTTACGACACGTGAATTCGCGCCAATCACCCCAGTACCCAACGGTCTAATCGGCGTTGCCAATGTCAGCGGGAACCTGCCAGTGTACGCGACTTTAGGTACCGCGACCGAGGAATTAATTCTCGCCGGTATGCCCCATATCGAGATCACCGTTAGCAGTCTTAGCGGCATCAATGAGATGAGCTGCGACAACGGTCGCAATCCACTCGGCAGCCGCGACGGCTGCGACAGCATTACCTTTGTTGGCCTTGGCAAGAAAAGCGGCTTTGCGCCCAATTTTGGGTTGATCGACGACCAACTCACCCCTATTCGGGGCCTCGGCACCCACGACATTGACTTAACCGGGGTTGCCGAACGGTTATTGCCGGGCGATGAGCTTGCGCTGCTATTTTATGCAGTGCATCCGCAATTTGCCGCAGCCGCCTCGCGGGATGCAAGTATCCCTGCGGTCATGATCTCAGGGACAGTGCAACTACCTTTATATACAACTGACGCTGACGGTGAGCCCCTCACCGACATTAACGCAACGGACTCACTTAGCAGTAGCGCACCTACCACTGGCGCCGAATCGCCACTGGCCGGTTGCTATGCCGACGCTCGCGCAGAGAACTGTGCACTGTCTCCATTGGTGGGACTACTCAGTGCCCCCAAAAAAGAAAACTGCCTAAACGGTGGGCTTAGCTCAGCAGAATGTCCGCTAAGCGCCCTCGTCAATCCGCTTGAGGACAATGACCCCACGGGTACCATGTCAGCACTCGCTAGCATCGCTGCCGATGTAAGTAGCTGCTTGGTTAACGCCGACTTGCCGCTGTGTCAGTTTGCCGCAAGCGAATGCGCGCTAGACCCTAGCGGCGCAGCATGCGGCGTTGTCGGTGTTCTAGACGTTGTCCACAATCTCAGCGACACCCTTGGCTTACCCCTAAGCGGAACCGCCCCCGGGCAAAGTTATTGCGACTCGCCCGCCGGCGATCCAGACCCAGCGACTGACGCCAATGCATGGCAGCAACGCGACTTTTTGAATGTAATGTGCTCCCTGCAGCGCCTCACCGATATGGCTCTGCACCCGGCCTTCAGTGTTGCGCTAGCCGAAGGCACCGCACGGACCTTTAGCTACAACCTCATTGAGCAATTAGCAGATCCCACTCGCCCAAGGGGGACCTTGGCGCAATGGACGCCCGGTGGTCGCACCACTGACCCCTACCGAATTGAACAAGACTGGGAAGACGCCGGCCGTGGCCGCGTTGACTACATCAGCTTTGTCGCGGAGAGCGGCTCCCGCTTAGTTGGCCGGGTATTCCGTCCGCCGGTTAACGTGCCAGGCCCCTACCCGTCGATAGTCATTACCACAGGCTCGATTCAGGGCTATCAAGAAATGTATAACTGGGCCGGAGAAGGCCTAGCAGAAGCGGGTTATCTGGTACTGATGTACGACGTACAAGGCCAGGGCCGTTCAGAAACACTGCCGCATTCACCGGATGGCAATTATGCCTGTGATAGTAATGGCTGTGACGGCGTACCCTTCCAACAAGCCTACAACTTCTTACAAGGCGCCCGCGACGCACATCGCTGGCTGCTATCCAGTGAAAACAATCTTTACATTGAAGACACCGGCAACAGTACTGGCAGCAATTTATTCAACCCCTTTGCCGCTGACGTAGACCGCAGCCGCATCGGTCATGCAGGTCACTCTCTAGGCGCCTCGGCTATTTCGGTGGTTGGTCAGGAACTCGCCTGCGACCCAGTAATCCCCCGCGCCCAGCGCGACGGCTGCATCAGCGCTATCGTCGGTTGGGACTCGCTATCCAGTGTGAGCGATACCAATACCCTGCCCATCAAAGCGCCGGGCTTAAGCCTGACCGCTGAATACTTTTTTAATCCAACGCCAGCAAGCCCAAGTAGCCCGCCAAACCCAGAGGCCAAACTGGATGCCTACAAGCAAATGGTGGCGGCCAATGTCGACAGCATGCGTATCGGTCTCCGCTCTAGCACGCACTTAGAATGGACCTACGTGCCGCTGATTTTACCGGCCAGCCGCTATGGCGAGCGGGTTTCGATGTATTACACCCAAGCCTGGTTTGATCGCTACGTTCGCGACGACCTAAGCGCCGTTGATCGCCTAAAAGCCCAGCAGTTTGATAATAGCGCTGACCTAAGCAGTATTGGTGCAGGCACCTTCGACCCACTAACTGGCGCCAATATTCCCTATAAAATAGCCGGTGACTGCACGGCAAACCGCCTCTCTATCTACCAGCGCTCGGCTTTCCGTTTAACAGACCCACGCTACAACACCGTGCTTAACGACGAAGATCTGCGCGGCCGTGGCTGCGCCGCTGATAGCGACGGCGATGGCGTGCCCGATAGCGATGACGCCTTCCCCAATGACCCAACAGAAAGCAGAGACAACGATCTCGACGGTATTGGTGACAACGCCGACAATGACGACGACAACGACGGGGTAAACGATACCGATGATGCATTCCCGCTTGACCCTAACGAAAGCGACGACAGAGATGGTGACGGCATTGGCGACAATAGCGATGCCTTCCCTGATGATTCAAGCGAGAGCAATGACAGCGACGACGATGGCGTTGGCGACAACAGCGACAGCTGTGCTAACACACCGGCAAACGATGGCCAGATTATTCGCGGCTGTTCAGAATCCCAGCGGCCTACTATCTCGGCCGCCAATACTAACGCCAGTGAAAATGACGCCACTGTTCAAATTCAGGTAGCTATTAGCGCAGCCCAAGATTTCGACATTTCATTTAGCTTTCATACCATTGACGGCAGCGCACAGGCCGGCATGGACTATAGCGCGAGCACTAGCAGCGCGGTGATTGCAGCGGGAAATACCACTGCGAGTGTCACGGTCAATGTAATTGACGACAAGGAACTTGAAGGTACCGAAACCTTTGAGCTGAACGTCGACTCCTCTGATTTTGCTGTTATTCGGGAATCCGCAGCGGCAACAATCACACTTTATGACAACGACACCACGCAGAGCACGCTGCGCGTAGGCGCGAGTAAACAACGCGTCAATCCAAACGCCAGCCAGATTAGCGGCGAAACGGAGCAGCGCTTAGGCGCTGCCCCGCGCACCCAAAAATTTAATCTTGGCGGCTTTGGCCTAAACCCCCTGCAAAATTTCTCAGACCCGTTCAACATGGCTGGCGACCAGCTTACACAAGCCGCCGAGCAGCCCTGTTTACTGCAAGACCAAAGCAGCTACGACCCTGCCAGTTTTACCGAAAGTCAGTGTTTAGAAAGCACCTGGATTCGCGCCTTGGTTATCGAACAGCCCGACCCAGAAAATATCGCCAATAATCAGGAAGTGGTGTTTTTAGTCTTAGACGCTATTGGCGCCGGTAATGTTATTCAAAATAATGTTCGCGCTGCGATTGTCGCTGCCACCGGCATTCCGTCGTCAAATATTGTCTTCGGTCAAACCCACAGCCACGCGGATGCCGACCTTCAAGGTTTGTGGGGCGGCGTTCCGCAAAGCTGGCTTAACAATGTTTTATATCCGCAAGCAGTTGCCGCAGTGATCGAAGCGCGCTCGCGCAAACAGGATGTTGAACTCACTGTGCGCAGCGGCGCTCTGCCGGAATTCAACAATTATCGACGTCCGCGTCAGACTGACCCGAACGTTGACGCCGATGTTATTGGCACACTGATGCAAGCAATATCGCTAAGCACTGGCGAACCCATTGCGCATTTCATGCAATTTAATGGGCACCCCGTCTCCATCAATGAGTCGCCGCGAATTCCACATCCCGACTATCCGCTTGGCGTTACTGATTACTTAGAATCGCTTGGCGGCGTTGCGCTTTACTTTAATGGTCCCATTGCCGACGCTTCTTCATCAGGCCGCCGTGAAGGCTGCGTGAATGATCCTAAATACGACAATGTCTCTGCCGATTACGGCAACCAGCACTGTAAAGGTGAAGGCATCGCAGACGGTGGGCTCGGTTTTCCTATAGAGCGCCGCATTAGTCACGGCCTTAGCATTCGCAATCAGGAAGTGGTGCTGCCAGTAACAAACCCGCTGTTTGTTGGCGCAGGCCTGCTTGGCGCCTTTAACCAGTATTACGATTTTACCGGCACCAATGGTCAATTGCCCGAGGAAGCCCGCGCGCAGGCCCAGTACTTACCCCAGGCCACCCCGTATACCACCACAAACGTTACGCGTATTACCTTAGGTGATGCTGAAACCGGACTGGAAATTGTCACAATTCCCGGTGAGGCGACCGGCACCTTTGGCAAGTGGATTCGCTCTCTGGCGAACCCTAACGCCCACACCATGCTGCTCGGGCTAACCCAGAACAGCTTTGGTTATATTATTCCCGAAGAAGAATTCAGCGCACTTGATGCCTCCGGTGACGGCGGGCTGGCCGGTGTGCCGTTTACTGGCTACGAAGAGTTTGTCTCCTTAGGGCCATTAACCGCACCGCTACTGAGAACCCAAGGTTATATTCCGCTGTTTGAGCTGGAAGAAGAGGAACAAGCCTATTTGCCACCGTATCTGGCGGCCTGTCAGACTGACGCCGCGAGCAACGAATGCCTGTTTAGTATGGCGGGATTTCGCGTTGATTATGTGCAGCGCGAATACGCTGACCGCTGTCATGAGTTTGGCGGCGAAGACGCCGCGATGTTTTGCGAGCTAGTAAACCCCAATACGCCGCTCGCCAGCCAGTGCCTTAACCGCGGATTCCCCGACGGCATGTGTTCGGTATTTGGGGATATTGGTGATCAGACCGACTTAACAGTATGTACTCCCGATGGCAGTAGCTGCATCCCCATAAGTCCCGAACTAGACTCCCAGCTAGAGGCGGCCGCAGACCAAATCTACGCAGAAATCGTAAATAACGGGGCGCCATTGCCAGCCAATCGCGAAGTTATTTTGCACGCAGCGCAAGCTGAGGTGCAGGGCTGCGATATGCTCGACCCGGCACATTGCCTATTCCCCTTCCCCAGCGATCAATACACCACCCAGGCCCAGGTCGGCTCGCCGCAATCGGCCGACATGGGCGGCACCGGCCGCCGGGTAAACTTTAATCCCTTAGCGATGCCGCGCAATGTTGCAGGGAAACCAATTGACCCTACTGAGTGGAACCGCAACGACGGTTTCTCTCCCGGTCAAATGATCCTGACCTATGTTCCGGATATTGCTACTGTCAAAGACCAAAGCGGCAAACCCATCGGCCCCATTGAAGGCGCAGTGCCCATTACTCGCTTGGCCGATTACACCGCCAGCGACGCGCCAATAGTGGTCATTAATACAGCGACGGGCGAGCGCCATCCGATCTGGGCAGAAATTGATTTGAACGCGGGCGTTTTTGTTCAGGGCAAAATACCCGAAACCGATCAACCTATACCGTCGCCGCCGACCAAAGGCGAAACACGGCCTGCGCTAATTATTCGCCCAGCGCAAAACTTTGAAGAGAGCACTCGTTATATTGTTGCGCTGCGCAAATTAAAAAATAATAGCGGCGAAACCATTGCGGCGGGCCCGGCTTTCCGCATGTGTCGCGACGGGGACGCCACTCTACTTCCGCAACTCAAGGACCGCTGCGCGCAATTAGAAACCCAAGTCTTTGACTATTTGCCTCAGGATATTCATCGCGACGAACTCTACCTCGCCTGGGATTTTACCGTTGCCAGCGAGCGCAGCCTCGCTGGCCGCTTATTGCATATTCGTGATAACGCCTTTGCGACACTGGGCGAAACCGTGAATATATTACCCGGTCAAGCTGGCTACGAAATGGGACAGGCGCCGACCATTACCGTCGACAGTAACACTAACCCCTCCAACCCGCGCATCGCGCGTCGTATAGAAGGCACGATTACCGTGCCTAGCTATATAATGCCGAGCGACCCTTCGCCACTTGAAGGCGGAGAGTTCAACGACTTATTTAATCGTTTGCGCGAGGATTACCCCGCAGCACTTGCAGAACTTTACAACCAGTGTCGTTCCTTTGCTGGGGACCTGCGTGACGTTTGTCTGCCGCTTGATCCCGATGCACCGGAGTTCGGCCGCGCCGTGAGTGCACCGCCAAATCGCTTTTTCTATAATCCCACCGATGCACCGGACTCGCGATCCGTGTTTGGCGATGGCTTGCCCGATAGAGCTAGCCCGCAAGCCACCATGACCCGCAAGTATATTTGTAATATTCCGAACTCGGCCTTTATTAGCCCGGCACGGCCTTCACTCTACGGGCACGGTTTACTCGGCAGTCGTGGCGAAGTGAACTCGGGGCATGTGGCCGACATGGCCGATGCCCATAATATGATGTTCTGCGCGGTCGATTGGTTTGGCTTTTCCGAGGGAGACATCGCAAGCATCGTCGCAATATTGCTAGATGTATCCAACCTACCCTCACTCACCGACAGCTCCCAGCAGGGCATGCTGAACATGATGTTCTTGGCCCGCGCCATGAAACACCCCGAGGGTTTTGCCGCGCAGCCTGCATTCCAAGATGGCGATGGCAAAGCATTATTTACCACTAACGAAGTCTACTACGACGGCAACAGCCAGGGCGGCATCATGGGCGGCGCGGTTGTTGCGGTATCTCGCGATGTTAATCGCGGGGTACTGGGCGTGCCGGGTATGAATTATTCAACCTTGCTGAGACGCAGCGTGGATTTTGATTTTTATTCAACTCCCTTAAATCTCGCCTATCACGATGACCTCGATCGCAGTTTGGTGTTCTCTTTAATGGAGATGCTCTGGGAACGCGCTGAAAACAACGGCTACGCCCACCATATGGGTACCGCCAGTTCAAGCAATACGCCCTACCCCAATACACCTGACAACGAACTTTTATTGCAAGTTGGCTTCTCTGACCATCAGGTCACTATGTGGAGCGCCGATGTAATGGCACGTACTATTCATGCAGGTGTTGACCGTCAAGATTTAGCGTTTCCCAACCGTCACCCCGATGAGCAGGAATACGCGCTACTTGACGACCTCACCGTTGCCAGTGGTGCGCAGTACATTGACAAGCAGTACTTCGGTTCTGCGCTGGCCATTTTCGATGCCTCGTGGGATGCCGCGCCCGATGACCGCTGCGCAACCCAAAGCACCTTGCCGGCACCTATCGGCAACGTCCCTCCGCGTAACCCAGAATCGATGCCAGCCGGGCAAAGCAACGATGACCCCCACGAATGTCCACGTCGTGAGCCCTCAGCAAAATGTCAGAAGTCGCATTTTTTATACCCAATAAGTGCGGTACTAAACGTTAACGGCGTGACTCGTGATGATCTCTGCCCGCAACTGCCAGCAATACCATAAATGACGCCGATCACAACTAAAGCAAATAGGACAAAAGCACTGCAATAGTTAATAGGCGCAAATTCAAAGGCCAATACCCATTCCGGTATTGGCCTTTTTTATTACTATGCTGGCCGCAACATCACAGACCAAGGCGCCAAGCAATAAGCTTGTTCTGGAATGTCGTAAGACTCTTTTGTGTAATACTGAGCCGAAGAAGTGTGGCTAAGGTCACACTAAGAAATCATACGGTAGACAAGCACCGCAAACCTCTGCCAGAATCTGCGCTACAAAAATTTATGCGTTAACGTAAATAAAAATGCATTATGTATGAAGTGCAGCAAGTAAATTAGCTGCTGTAACAAGCAATATGGCAGTACAGGAAGTAGCCTGCCATAACAAACTCGGATCGCTGTATTTACATGTAACGACGTATCCACACTGCAAATGGAATTTGCTATGCCGACACGCCAAAACTCGAATGGCTTTAGTTTAATTGAAGTTTTAATCGCTCTTCTGATTACAGCCCTCGGCGTCATGGGCACCGTCGCCACTCATATCAATACCATTAAATTTAATCAGACATCTGACGTGCGCTCTCACGCCACTATGTTGGCGTATGAAATCGCGGACCGCATGCGTGCCAATCGCACGGCAGCATTATCGGGCCACTACGATATTGCCCTTAGCGCTAACGCACCCACCGGCACGCCCAGTACCATTGCTGAAGTTGATCTACATGACTGGTTCAATGCGCTGACCGCCTATTTAAGCGAGGGCGATGGCAGCGTCGCCCGAAGCGGCAATATTTTTACCATCGTCGTACAGTGGGACGAGAGCCGTATTAGCAGTAGCAGGCAGGCCGATGCCAACGGCACCCACCTCCAGTCATTTGTGTTTACAACTGAGCTATGAGGGCAAGTCTATGACGCGAGCTGCACAGGCCGGTTTCGGCATTGTTGAACTGATGATCGCCATGACCTTGGGGCTATTTTTAAGCGCCGCTGTCATTCAGGTCACTCTCGCCAGCCAGCGCAGTCAGCGCGTATTAGAAGCCGCAGGACAACTCCAAGAGAGCGGCCGCATTGCGGTGAGTTTTCTTACTCGAGATCTCCGCATGGCGGGCTATATGGGTTGCCCAAACCTAGAGCGCATTCCCGTCAATATCATTGCCAAGAACCTGCCGAGCGACTTTAATTTTTCAGCTGCCGGTGTCTTGGTCGGGCAAGACAATGTCAGTGCCGGCAATGATTACGATGCGGTTGAAAACACCGACATTGTTATTATTCAGCGCGCCGCCTCACCCGCCGTTAATTTAGTGGGCAACGTCGATCAGGATAATGCCAATATTCAAATTAGCGCCAACCCAGCAGGTATTGGCGCTAATGACCTTGTGTTTGTTACAGACTGCATCACCGCCGATCTGTTTAGCGCGACAAACGTATCCAACGGCAACGGCAACAATAATAGTCGGGTGACCATCGCCCACGCGCGCAACAACAATACGCCAAACCGACTAAGCAAGATCTATGGCACCGATGCCGAAGTCATGGGCTTTCAATCACTGGCCTATTTTATTCGCGACACCAATCGCACCACAGCAGCGGGCAATCCCATTCACTCGCTATGGGTTCAGGCCCGCAGCCTCGGCAGCGGTGCGGCCCCGGCAGCCACCGAGCTTGTCGAAGGCGTTGAAAACATGCAAATCAGCTATGGTGAAGACACCAATGATGACCGCAATATTGATGTTTATCGCAGGGCCGCCGACGTGAGCAACTGGGCGGCCGTACTAAGTATTCGCATCGAATTACTCATGCACAGCCTAGATGACAATATCGTTGGCTCCTCCGGCGAGTTTGTGCAAAACAATCTGGAATTCAATGGCGCCGCCGTTGCCAGTGACCAACGCCTGCGCCAGGTATATCGCACCGCCGTCGCAATTCGCAATCGCCTGCCATGAGGGTCGCCGCCGCTATGGGACAACAGGACAAGCACATGAGCCAAATTAACCCCTCATTTCAGCGAGGTGCCGCGCTGCTTATCAGCCTCGTTTTTATGCTGATTCTCACTATTATTTGCGCCAGCGCGCTGCAGTCCACCACCTTGCAAGAACGCATGGCCGGTAATGCAAGAGACACCAATTCCGCATTCCAAGCTGCTGAAGCCGCGCTGCGCGAAGGCGAAAAAGTTTTGCAGGCCACGTCTGTTGGGCCCTTTAACGGCAGCAACGGTTTATACAAGCAATGCAGCGGGACTGGCGTTGAATGCACACCACCCGACTGGAACGATATTGCCTCCACCGGCTGGCGAACTGCCAGCGGTATAAGTGGAGTCTCCAGTGCACCGCAATTTTACCTTGAAGAACTTACACAGCTAGATGACCCCCTTGCTGCGCTCGACGCTGGCAAACCCGTAAAAGTCATTACCAATTACCGCATCACCGCACGCGGTTTTGGCGTCAGTGACAGATCAATAGTGGTACTGCGCACAATTTATCGCCGCGAATAAAAAAATGAGAATCAAACATGATCGCTAAAGCTGGCTTACGCTGTTTACTGCTTATTATTGGGCCAATACTGCTCACCACTATCTCGCCTAAGGGCTTAGCTGCACTCAATATTGCAAACACCCCGCTATCGTTTGCTACTGGTGTAAGTCCAAATATCATCATGGCGATTGACGACTCGGGCAGCATGGACGCGGAACTCCTTATGCCCACCAACGATGGCGCGCTGTGGTGGCATACCGGGAGCAAGAGTTTCGTCGGCCGAGATAAGGACGATGTCATCACTGCTGGCGTGCTTAACTTTAATAAGGTGGGTGGCGCCAACGGCACCTGGAAGAAATACACTTATCTTTTTCCCAACGGTACCGGCAGCGGCAATCGCGTCTACGGCGACAGTGATAACGACCACTACGCCGTACCGCCGACCGCGCAATTTGCCTTTGCCCGCTCACCGGATTACAACAAAGCCTATTTTAATCCAGAGGACATTTACGTACCCTGGCCTAATGCTGGCAGTGCGACTTTTAGTAATATTATCGCAACGAGCGCGCCCAGCGACCCAACGCAGGGGTCAGCCAGCTTCGACCTTACGCAAAATATAAACAACAGCAATAATAATCATAAATTCAGATTTCAGCCGGGAATGCGCTTACCCAATGGCGATACCGCCACGAGCACCACCAACGAAACCCTGAGCTACTACCCCGCTACTTTTTATTTAACGGAACCGCTGCCCAGCCGCTTTGCTTACACCAGCGCGCCACTAAACGGCTATGCACCTGACGGCACAACAGTGCTGTATGGTTACGAAATCAAATCGGCGAATTTTTCGTCAACCGCAAACTACAATGCCATGATGCAGAACTTCGCTAATTGGTTTTCCTATTACCGCAAACGTCATTTAGCCACTCGCGCCGGTGTGGCCTTGTCTTTTTTCGACGTAAATAACGCCCGAGTTGGCGAATTTACCATTAACAATCGCAACAACGTTAGCATGAACGCCTTAGCGGATAGCAGCGACCGCATTAGCTTTTATGACACCATTTATTCCCGCGGCGGGAATAGCGGTGGCACGCCCAATCGCGAAGCACTCAATCACGCTGGCCAGCAATTTCAGCGCTCAAATAATGGCGCTCCAATCACCCACGCCTGCCAAGCTAATGCCGCCATTCTCTTTACCGACGGCTACAGCAATGTCAGCAGCATTAGTGGCGTCGGTAATGAAGATGGCGGTAAAGGCGCGCCCTACCAAGACTCCGCGAGTTCTACCATGGCCGATATCGCCATGAAATATTACGACAATCACTTGCGTTCAGACCTCGCCACCGGCCAAGTGCCCGTGGCGGCGGCCTGTAACCGACAAAGTCGGCCACCCGCTTTAGACTGCAAAACCAATTTACATATGCTCACTTATGCCGTCACCTTGGGTACCGGTGGCATTTTGTACGACCCAGACAATCCGGCAGACCCGTATGCAAATGCCCCTAACTGGCACACCACATTTGAAAACCGCAGCCCAACCGCAATCGACGACCTGTGGCACGCCACAATTAATGGTCGTGGCGCGCTCCTTATTGCCAGTAAGCCAGTAGAAATTGCCACAAAATTAAAATCGGCAATCACCCGTATTCTCCAGTCAATTGGCTCGTCATCCGCTATTGCGAGCAACTCCACGCGTTTAGATTCCGACACCTTAATATTTCAAGCGCGTTATGACAGCCGCGACTGGTCTGGGCAAATATTGGCCTATGAAGTCGCCAGCGATGGCGCCTTAGCCGACATAAAGTGGGACAGTAACACCAGTAATGGCATTGCCTCTCACGCAAACCGCAATATTCTCACGTGGTCCGACAGTGCCGTTAATTTCACCTGGGCAAACCTTGCCACTGCTGAAAAATCAGCCCTTACCGCCGACCTGACGTCAGCTAACGCGGCAATAGAGGGGCCACGACGAGTCAATTGGCTGCGTGGCGACAGGAGCTTAGAAGGTACGAATCCCGACTATCGCATTCGCTCACACTTGCTCGGTGATATTGTCCACTCCAACCCTTATTTCCACTGGGACCAAAACTACGGGTTTTCGCGCTTGTCCGGTGTCGAAGGCAGTAGTTACGCCGCCTATCTTTCAGCAAAAAAGGCCAAACCGGCGATGCTATTTGTTGGCGCCAACGACGGTATGCTACACGGCTTTAATGCCAATACCGGGACCGAAGAATTTGCCTATATTCCCAAACGCGCTTACAGCGCCTTATACACCTTGACCAAGCCCGACTACGAGCACAAATACTTTGTAGACGGCTCTCCCCTCGTCATTGATGCCTATTGGGACGGTGCATGGCGTTCTGTATTAGTCGGTGCTAGCGGCGCCGGCGGCGGATCGGTCTTTGCTATTGATGTTAGTGACCCCGCCAATATCGACACCACCGATATTCTTTGGGATTTTTATACTGCGGCGGCCGCCACCAACAAACTGGGCTTAAGCATGAGCAATCCAGTACTCACTCGTCTCGCCACTGGCGACTGGGTAGCGATTTTTGGCAACGGCTATAATAGCGGCGACACCGTAAAATTGTTTGTGGTGAACCTTAAAACCGGCGCCTTGATTAAAGCAATAGACACCAAAGTAGCGGGCACCGACAACGGCCTCGGCGACATCTTGGCCGTAGACACCGACGGCGACCGCATTACCGACTATGTCTATGCTGGCGACCTCAGCGGAAATGTTTGGAAATTTGATCTGAGCGCCACCAACAGCAGCCAGTGGGATTCCGCGTTTAAAACCGGCAGTAACCCAGTACCATTATTCGTTGCGAAAGATGTTGACGGCAACAGGCAGGCGATCACGGCAGCCATGACATCTGGCCGCCACCCCGACGGCGGTATTATGATTTACTTCGGCACCGGCAAATATTTTGAACAGGGCGATTCAGTAGTCAGTAACTCGCCACAACTGCAAAGCTTTTACGGTATTCGAGACAACGGCAGCCGAATCAGCGCACGTAGCGATTTGCAGCTGCAAAGTATAATTTACGAGGCTACCCCCACACTGCGCGGCGGCACC
>Ga0207890_1000216_pt1 | contig 18861 bp, 19 predicted proteins | sample LinPmetageLP48_FD_184059 | JGI IMG/M metagenome (GOLD analysis project Ga0207890, IMG submission 184059) | Marine viral communities from the Pacific Ocean - LP-48 (SPAdes) | ecosystem: Environmental > Aquatic > Marine > Oceanic | place: Pacific Ocean | collected 2011-06-13 | reverse complement strand
GATAAAAAAGACGCTGAAAAACGCATTGTCTGGATGGCTGAGCATGACCCGCTGACCGACTTATGTAATCGACGAAAATTTATTGAAGAGTTCGAAAAGTCGCTGCGTATGGCGATTCGGTATCACCACCACAACACCCTGCTGTATCTCGATTTGGATCAATTCAAGGACATCAACGATACCAGCGGTCATCGGGCCGGTGACGAACTGTTGATTCTGGTTGCCCGTGCCCTCAAACGGGTTACCCGTTTTACTGATCTGGTTGCCAGACTGGGAGGCGATGAGTTTGCCATTTTAATGCCTGAAAGCGACTCTGCCGGGGCTATCACATTGGCAAAAAAAGTAATCCATGAGCTGAGCACTATTCAGCTCGAATATGGTGCAGTTCACCACAAAGTATCCACCAGTATCGGTATTGTGCACTTCCCGTTACAGGATGCCAGTATTCATGAACTGATGGGGTTTGCTGATCTGGCAATGTACCAGGCAAAAGCTTTTGGTAAGGGCAGTTTCCATACCTTTTCGCCTGATGATCGTACTCGAGAGCAACTGCAAGCCCGTGTATTATGGAAACATCGAATTGAACAGGCTCTGGAACAGGATCTGTTTGTGTTGTTCTATCAGCCGATTCTCGAATTGCAGACGGACAAAATAGAACATTACGAGGTTTTACTGAGAATGCGGGATCCCAGCACTGGTGAATTGCGTCTGCCCGGAAAATTTATTCAGATTGCTGAACAGGTTGGTTTGATTCAGCAGATAGATCATTACGTTATTCACCATGCTCTGCAACAACTGGGGGCATTGCAAAAGCAGGGAAGAAACGTTTGTTTTGCCATAAACCTCTCTGGATTGGTGATTGATACATCCGTGTTATTGCCTTTGCTGGAAAACACAATTGCCGAACATCAAGTCAATCCCAACGGCATCATTTTTGAAATCACTGAAACAGTAGCAGTCTCTAATCTGCAGCAAGCCAAAGCCATGATGCAGGCAATAAAAGCCTTAGGCTGTCGGTTTTCCCTCGATGATTTTGGCGTCGGGTTTTCCTCATTTAACTATATGCGGGAATTGCCCGTCGACATCATCAAAATTGATGGCATCTTTATTAAAAATCTGGATAAAAATGCCGATGACCAACTTTTTGTCAAAGCTTTAGTTGATGTCGCCAAAGGGCTTAATCGTCAGACCACCGCTGAGTTTGTCGAAAATGCGGAAATATTAGCGCTGTTAAGAGGTTATGGGGTGGATTTTGCTCAGGGATATCACATTGGCCGCCCACAACCAGCTTTGCTTGATACTACTACCTGGTCTGAGTCAGTTTCTAAATAACATTTCGTTGTTCGTGCGCCTCATGCTTGTGCAGCCGACACGTCGTTTCGAATCATCTTGGTGCAAAAAAACACTTTTTCACAGCGGCCTAAAACGCTAACCAATTGAAACTAAAGCATAAAGAAAGTCAGGCATAAAACATGCTAACTACTTACCTGTTTACATCAATTCAATCTGGAGCGTTTATGTCTTATCTCATACCAAGTGAATTTACCAAAAAAATGGTCGATGCCGGTGAATCAAAGCTCAAAATGGCTACCCGGGACGTATTGATTCGATCTTATATGGCTGGGGCTATCCTTACCCTCGCCGTGGCATTTGCGGTGACTGCCGCGGTACAAACCGGTTTACCAATTGTAGGCGCGTTAGTTTTCCCTGTCGGATTTGTTTTACTGAATTTATTGGGCTTTGATTTGCTGACAGGTGTATTTGCATTAGTACCATTAGCCTTATTGGATAAACGTCGTGGCTGCACCTTTAACGGCATGTTAAAAAACTGGTTACTGGTGGGTATTGGCAACCTGTTCGGAGCCCTAACCACAGCTCTGTTAGTTGGCATCGCCTGGACCTTCGCTTTTACCACTGAACCTGGCGCAGCAGGTCAGGCCATTGCCAAGGCTGCTGAAGCACGGACCTTGGGTTTTGCGGCACACGGCGGTGCCGGTTGGCTAACCGTTTTTGTCGCTGGCATTCTCTGTAACTGGATGGTTTCTACCGGTGTTGTCGGTGCGATGTTATCCAATTCAGTCGCCGGCAAAGTGGTCGCAATGTGGTTGCCTATCGCAGTGTTTTTTGGACTGGTTTTCGAACACGCCGTCGTTAACATGTTCCTGTTTCCTATGGGTATGTTGATGGGCGCAGATATCACCATTGGTGACTGGTTATTGTGGAACGAAATACCGGTTATCTTCGGTAACCTGGTCGGCGGTTTAGTACTGACGGGTGGCATGTTGTATGCCACACATTACAAAACAGGTGCACCTACCGCTGAGTTTTCAGAAAAAATGAATTGATTTCCTCGTTGGCCTGGCACCGGGAATTGGTGTCAGGTTTTTTATTCAAATAAAAGATTTTGGAGTGATAATGAATAAACTTGCTATGACGCAAGCCATCATGGTGGCAAAAGAAACGAAAGAACTGACCTGGGAAAAAATTGGTGAAACCATTGGTATGTCACCTGAGTGGACGGCATCAGCGTGTCTGGGAATGAACAGTATGCCGGCCGATACTGCCAAAAAACTGTGTCAGTCACTGGATCTGGGCACTGAAGTGGAACTGGCTCTGCAGAAATATCCAAACAAGCAATGGGACCAAACGGTTCCTACCGATCCATTACTCTATCGTCTTTATGAAATGATGTCGGTTTATGGTCCGACCATTAAAGAAATTGTGCATGAAAAATGTGGCGATGGCATTGTCAGTGCCATTGATTTTGCCATGAATATCGAGAAAAAACCTGATCCTAAAGGTGATCGCATTGTGATTACGCTTGATGGTAAATTCTTACCTTACAAATCCTGGTAAATTTCAGGTGCACCGTTAACGCGGTGCACCTTAATATTTAACGTGCCGGACGAGCGTATACGTAGACCAGATAATACGCCATTGCTACAAAGCCAGCACCACCGACAATATTCCCCAGCGTAACAGGGATAAGATTGCCCATTAAGCCACCAAAATCCAGTGTGGCCAGTTGCGCAGCATCAAAATGACCAGCAGCCACAATGGCTTGATCTGTTGCGGCTATCATCGCGATTGGAATCATGTACATATTCGCCACACAATGTTCAAATCCCATGGCCACAAAGCCAGAAATGGGAAATAACACAGCCATTACTTTATCGGTCACGCTGCGTGAAGCGTAGACCATCCAGCTGCCAAGACAGACCAGCACATTACAGAATAATCCACGGACAAAAGCTTCTGTGGTGGTATGATCCACTTTGGCAAGACCGGTTTTGATCGCTGTTACCCCTACCCCCAGATTGCCATCACTTAAATAGCCGGAGAGATACACCAGATAAACAGTGACTAAAGCACCGACCAGATTACCAACATAGACAATTCCCCAATTACGCATCAGTGACCTGAAACTTACCTGCCCTTTGGCGTAAGCCATCACCACCAGCGTATTCCCGGTAAATAATTCTGCCCCGGCTATCACCACCAGAATAAACCCCAACGCAAATACCAGACCACCAACCAGTCTGGCCAGACCATATGCAGCATCGGCGTCGGTCATCACCACTGTGTAATACATGGCGGCAAACGAAATAAAAGCGCCCGCCATTAACGAGAGAATTACCAGTGGGATAATGGACATATTGGCCTTATCCACACCGACGGTTTTGACTTTTTCCGCGACTTCCGCTGGCGTGAAAGCATCGACAAACTTGCCGAAATCAGACATGAGTTAGTTACCTGTGAGAGATGAGGACAAAGTCCGGCATTATATCAGTGACTTGCAGCGCTTTGCAGGGATTGCATTCCCAACTTCAGCAATGATTATTGAAGATCAACAGGCAAAACAGACGAAATAATTTTTAACCAAAGTTCTGAATCATGGTTTCATTAAACTATCGAGTTGGGTCTGTTTTACCCAACTCGATAAATGATTCCCGTTTAAACATGGTCTGTTGCTCTTTCAGTGCCGCTTGTTGGACAGCCACCAGCAGAGGTGACTATGAAAGAACAATAGCCTCTAGTGCATCAGCTCACTGGTAAAGGTTAATTCTTCATCCTGTACATCTACCTTGATAACCTGTCCGGCCACAAAGCGACCAGACAATAAAGCCTGGGCTAACGGGTTTTCTAACTCATGCTGAATGACCCGTTTTAAAGGTCTGGCCCCATAGACCGGATCAAACCCTGCTTCAGACAGCATATCCAGTGCCGCATCAGATAATTCCAGTCCCATTTCTTTTTCTGCCAGACGTTGGCGCAAATGTGACAGCTGAATATCGGCAATGACGCGAATTTGTGATTTCTGTAGAGGATGGAAAACCACCACATCATCCACACGGTTAATAAATTCCGGACGGAAATGCTGGCCAACAATTTCCATCACTGCATTTTTCATGGCGTCATAATTGTCTTCGCCGGCCATTTCCTGAATCACATTGGAGCCCAGATTAGAGGTCATCACAATAACGGTGTTTCTAAAATCAACCGTCCGACCCTGTCCATCGGTCAGCCGACCGTCATCCAGTACCTGCAACAGAATATTAAACACATCCGGATGCGCTTTTTCGACCTCATCCAGCAGGATCACTGAATAAGGTTTGCGGCGCACCGCTTCCGTCAGATAACCGCCTTCTTCATAGCCGACATAACCGGGAGGAGCACCGACCAGACGAGCAACCGAATGTTTTTCCATAAACTCGGACATATCAATTCGTACCATCGCTTCTTCGGTATCAAATAAAAACGTTGCCAGAGATTTGCATAGCTCGGTTTTACCCACACCCGTTGGGCCTAAAAACAAGAACGAACCGTTAGGACGATTAGGATCAGATAAACCAGCACGACTGCGACGAATCGCATTTGCAACTGAGTTGACTGCTTCGTCCTGACCGATAACCCGTTCGTGCAAAGCTTCATCCATTTTGAGCAGTTTATCGCGTTCACCTTCCAGCATTTTGGACACCGGTATCCCGGTCCATTTGGAAACCACTTCAGCAATTTCTTCTTCGCCGACACGATTTCGCAGCAAGGTGAAGTCCTGCATTTCTGCCTGAGTGGCAATATCCAACTGTTTTTCTAAAGCAGGGATACGGCCATATTGGAGTTCGGACATTTTTTCCAGATTACCGCTACGATTGGCCGATTCCAGTTCCAGCCGAGCTTTTTCCAGTTCTTCCTTGATATGCTGACTGCCATGTAAAGCCGCTTTTTCTGATTTCCAGACTTCTTCCAGATCGGTATATTCGCGCGCCAGTTTTTTCATTTCGGTTTCCAGCGTATCCAAACGTTTTTTGGAGGCTTCATCCGATTCTTTCTGTAAGGCAACACGCTCAATTTTAAGTTGAATTAACCTTCTTTCAAGACGGTCCAGCACTTCCGGTTTGGAATCAATTTCCATCCGAATGCGGCTGGCCGCTTCATCAATCAGATCAATGGCTTTATCAGGCAAATTCCGGTCGGTGATATAACGATGTGATAAGGTCGCTGCAGCTACAATAGCCGGATCAGTAATATCCACACCATGATGCACTTCATAACGCTCACTCAGGCCACGCAAGATAGCAATAGTGGATTCCACACTGGGTTCACCCACCAGCACTTTCTGGAAGCGACGTTCCAGAGCGGCATCTTTTTCAACATATTGGCGATATTCATCCAGCGTTGTCGCGCCAATACAATGCAACTCACCCCGAGCTAAAGCGGGTTTAAGCATATTACCGGCATCCATTGCGCCTTCTGCCTTACCAGCACCTACCATGGTATGAATTTCATCAATAAACAGAATGATTTGTCCTTCCTGTTTTGAGAGATCACTGAGTACTGCTTTTAATCGTTCTTCAAACTCACCACGGAATTTGGCACCAGCAATCAACGAGCCCATATCCAACGCCAGCACCCGTTTGTTTTTCATGCCTTCCGGCACTTCACCATTAACAATACGCTGTGCCAGACCTTCAACAATCGCTGTTTTACCGACGCCTGGTTCACCAATCAACACTGGATTGTTTTTGGTACGACGTTGCAGAACCTGGATAGTGCGGCGAATTTCATCATCACGACCAATCACCGGGTCCAGTTTGCCACTCTCGGCACGGGCAGTGAGATCAATGGTGTATTTTTCCAGCGCCTGACGCTGTTCTTCGGCATTTTGATCAGTCACGCGTTCGCCCCCACGAATTTTGTCTATCACGTTATTAATATTGGTTTTGTTAGCCCCATGCTTGCGCAGCAATTCACCTGTTTGATTTTTTTCCTCAACCGCTGCCAACACGAAAAGTTCGCTGGAAATAAATTGATCCTGACGTTGCTGTGCTAATTTATCCGTTTGATTTAATAATCGGTTCAAGTCTGAAGATATGCGGATATCCCCATTACCACCCTCAACTTGGGCAAAACGGTTTAACTGTGCTTCCAGATCCGCCTGATACGCTGGCACATTGACACCGCTTTGTGCCAGTAACGGTTTTACCGTGCCACCTTGTTGGTTTAATAACGCCAACATTAAATGGGCTGGTTCAATAATCTGATGATCGCGTCCAACCGCCAGACTTTGTGCGGCACCAAGTGCTTCCTGGAACTTGCTGGTGAGTTTATCGATTTGCATCGTAATATCCCTGTAAAAAATAAGTTAATTACAAAATGGGGGGAAGCGATCAGAAATCAAGTCAACGTTAGCAGAAAAAAACAAATCTTATTATTGGTAGCGTAAACAAAAATCTGCAGAGATTTTCGTTGTAGAGAAGTAGATGTATTAATAGAACCGCAGGGCTGGCGTTTCGATGATTCTAATAATATCTTCTAAACATGCTTCCATCGTTTCCGGGCTGCACTGTATTGGTTGTCCCATGGTTAGCAGCACCCGACTAGGTATAAAAGGAGCCGTAAACACTTTCCCCTGAGCTGTCACACCATCAATACGTACTGGAAATATCGGTGCACCTGACCAACTGGCCAGACGGCCAACACCACCTTTAATTTTTCTCGGTGGCTCAGTATCCAGATGAATTTTTCCGTGGGGAAACAGCGCGATGATCTCACCCTGCTGCAATGCTCTTAAGGCCTGCCTTAACGCCTGCTCAGGGCGGCCGGAACGATCAACCGGAATACAACCTGCCTTTTTAAAAACCCAACTGACCAATGGCCGCTCATACTCTTCCCGAGCAATCAGAAAGCGTAACGGACGTTTGCTGGCAGATATAAGCAATAAGGGATCAACACCAGAAACATGGTTGGCGACCAAAATCGCCGGGCCAGTCTCTGGCAGATTTATTTTCTGTTCCGGTAAATGCTGAATATACCGGCAGATTAAGCGGGTCCAGCCATCCAGCCAGTTAACTGACGGTCCGCCCCAATCGGCTTCAGCATGAATAATGCCGATAAGCCAGATACTGAAAGCGATTAACAGGAATAAACCAAGATAGATGATCATTCCACCTCAAACGGTTCAGGATCACCCATACCAACGCGAACCACTTCGGGTAAGTCATTTATAAACTCGACCACGGTCGTCGGCTCACTGCCACATGCTCCGCCATCAATAATCAAATCCACATGTTTACTCAATTGATCGGCTATTTCATCAGCCTCTGTCATAGGCATGGTCTCACCCGGCAAGATAAGTGTTGAACTCATTAAGGGTTCATTCAGTTCTTCCAGTAGGGCAAGGGCAATATTGTTAACCGGAATTCGTAAACCGATGGTTTTACGTTTGGGATGTTGCAATCGACGTGGCACCTCTTTCGTTGCCGGTAATACAAATGTATAGGGGCCAGGTGTATGCGCTTTAATCAAGCGGAAGACTGCATTATTGAATTTGGCGTAAACCGATAGCTCAGACAAATCCCGGCATACCAGCGTGAAATTGTGATCAGCATCCAGTTGTCGCAATCGACGAATGCGATCCATAGCGCCTTTATCACCCAAATGGCATCCCAGTGCATAGCCCGAATCGGTTGGATAAACAACCAAGCCTCCGCTCATTATGATTTGGCAGGCTTGTTTAATCAGACGTGGCTGCGGGTTATCCGGGTGAATTTGAAAATACTGGCTCATCTAAAACCTTCGTTAATTCTTTAGTTCGTTAATTACTTGTATATACCATAACCCATGCCGCATGACCGTTTTACTGCCATAAAGACCATACCGGTTTACAGGAAGCAGGCAATGGCAGGAAGCGTCCAAGCTCACTCCAAGTCTGTTCTGGACCATGAAAATCTGATCCACAGGAAGCCAGCAACTCATAATGTTTTGCCAGGGCTGCTACATTTCTCAGTTGATCGGGATGCTGATGCCCGGAGCTGACCTCAATGGCTTGTCCACCCGCTGTTTTAAAATCATCAATCAGCCGTCGCAGCTTGGTACCGGTCATTTTATAACGTAACGGATGAGCAATAACCGCCTGGCCGCCCGCCTCGATTATCCATTCAACTGCGGATTCCAGATCAGTCCACTGTCCCGGCACATATCCGGGTTTGCCTCTCACCAGAAAACGCTTGAAGACATCTTTAGCATTGGAAGCATGGCCTTGTTCGACCAGGAATTGTGCAAAATGCATTCGTCCTAACATTGTCTTCGATGCATATTTTCCCGCACCTTCAAGCGCCCCCGAAATACCGGATTTTTCCAAACGCTGCGCAATTTGTTCGGCTCTTTGCTGCCGATATTGGCGGATATTGGCTAAACCTTTTTGCAATTTAGCATTTTCAATATCAATGTTCAGCCCGACAATATGTACTGTACTGCTATTCCAGCTGACCGAAATTTCTACCCCGGGAACCAATGTGAGTGGCTGATCTGCGGCAGCCTCAAGCGCAGCTGTAATACCCTCTGTACCATCATGATCAGTAAGCGCCAGCACATCGACTCCTTGCTGAACAGCTCGTTCAACCAATGCTTTTGGAGACAGGGCGCCATCAGAGGCGGTGGAATGGCAATGTAGGTCATAGTGCGTCATGGTGTTGATTTTACGTTAGAATGTGGCATCTCTGTAATAACTGAACAAAAAGATGAAACTATTTACTGATTTTCTGCCCATTATCCTGTTTTTCATTGCTTATAAATTTGGTGGTGGCGTCTACCACTGGAATGGTCAGGAATATGAGGTGGCCGGCATCTATGCTGCAACAGCGGTAATGATGGTCGCTACTCTGCTTCAGGTTCTTTATGGTTTGCTGCGTCACGGCAAAGTGGAAAGACAGCATTTAATCACCTTTATTCTGGTGATGGTGCTTGGCGGGGCCACGCTCTGGTTACAGAACCCGGAATTTGTGATGTGGAAACCCACCGCGGTGAACTGGTTGTTTGCATTAGCCTTCATTGGTGCCAGAGTGTTTACCGATAAAACCCTGCTTGAGCGTCTGATGGCTGCGCATCTGCAATTGCCAACCGTGGTCTGGTCAAGACTGAATACTGCGTGGATTCTGTTTTTTATCTTTTCCGGATTTCTGAATATTTATATCGCGTATTACTACTCAGAAGAAACCTGGGTGAACTTCAAATTATTTGGCTCTTTGGCCATTACAGTGGTATTTATTGCCGGACAGGCCATTTATTTGTCCCGTCATATAAATGAAAATAATGATTCGAAGGATGCGTCCTGATGTTATATGCCATTATCAGCGAAGATAAGCCCGATAGCCTGCAGCGGCGTATGGCTGCCCGTCCGGCTCATCTTGGTCGTATTAAGGCATTACAGGATGAGGGTCGTTTAGTGTTGGCTGGTCCACATCCGTCAATTGACAGCGAAGATCCCGGTGAAGCAGGATTCAGTGGCAGTTTAGTAGTCGCAGAATTTGACGACTTGCAATGCGCCCGGATTTGGGCCGAGGCCGACCCCTATATTGAGGCCGATGTTTACGCCAAAGTAACTGTTAAACCATTTCGTAAGGTCTTACCTTGAGTTTATCAACACAACAAAAACTGGAGCAGGCGCTACAGCAGCTTGATCCGATTCAGTTGCAGATCACCGATGATAGTCATCTGCATGCCGGACATGCAGGGAATACCGGTGGTGGCCACTTCACGGTATTTATTGTCAGCGACGCGTTCGCCGGTTTATCTTTAATCAAGCGTCACCGGCTGGTCTATGACGCTGCGGCTGAATTACTTCCTTCTGCTATTCATGCGTTAAGCATTCAAGCTAAAACGCCTGATGAACTGAAATAATTCGGTCAATGGCAACGGAAAGCAGCAAAGCTCAAAACCAGGCTTTTCTGGCCCAGCTGGAACGACAAAGATTACAAAAACCCTGTCAACGCATCATTGATTTACGCGGTAAAGTGACAGGCGAATGTCAGCCTTATGAGTTTGGCGATGTCACCCACTATCTGGACGACCGTAGTTATTTAATACTCAAGCAGCTGGTTGAACGCATGGGGGGGCATTACACCGTCGGTGTATACGAAGCACTGATGCAAGCCATACGCCAGTTTCAACAGCAATCACAACAGCAGCAACCCACTCCCGTTGAGGACGATGGTGTGTTGCTTATCCGACTGGATAAACCGGTAAGTCGTCAGGCGCCCCGCATGCTACTGACGCTGCCGGTCACTATACAAGTGGGAGAACTTAGCTACCATGCGATGACCCTGGATGTCAGCATTGATGCCATCCGTGTCAGCATGAAGCATGTATCTGCATTGGAAAAAAATGATACTGTTAATGTCAGTTTTGAACACTTTCCCGACATTCATAATACCGAGCCCACACTCATAGCGTTTGATGTTACCCGGATGCATCATGAGGATCAGCGAACATTTGCTGTATTACGCTTTCATGACTCGGTCGGTAATGACGTTCGTCAAGCGTGGCAAAACTGGTTAAGCAATCGAAATCAGCACAGTCCTGCTGAACTAAATAATGAAATTCTTAATCTGACACAAAATTGTCTGTTACGTTTATACAGCCAGCTAATGCCCAGCCTGCTCTGCTGGATGGGTGAACAGCAATCGCCCAATGTTACGGCTCTCCATAGCAGCACTGTTTGTGATCAGATTTTCATCAACACATCTGACTTGCTGTCCATCGTAAAAAGAGTGCTCTCTCATATCGAGCAAAACAATTTAAATTGCGGGTTTGTAGCGCTTCATGCTGAAAAGCTGGTGGTGATTGATGCCAGTGAAATAGCAAGGCTAAGACAATTTTGGCCTTGGCCCGAAAAAACACAACTTTGGCATTTCAATGTCTCAGCATTGGAAGTTGATGAAACAATTTATCATCCGTATTTTGATATCATGGCTCAATCGGATCCTCGCATTGCCGTTGATTTTTCACGCAAGGTTTCACAGTTAAAAAACCTGGTAGAAATCACCGATATTACGGCCTGCTTGCAACAGCTAAGCAGTGATGAAAAGCAAATTCATGCTGATGAAAATATCGAAAAACCGGCGGTTCTTTTTAACTTACCGCCCATCAGTTCGCTCAAAGCATTTATTCAACGCCAGCAAAGCCGCTATACCGTGCTTACTCCCGTCAGTTTATTTGTAAATAGTCAGGAACATGCGTCGCAAACCAACGAAGTTTCGGTTAATGGACTGTCGTTAACCGTCAATGCTGATTTGCCGGTGAAGATAGGTGCCCGGGTAACCTTACATTTCACCCGCTGGCAATCACAGCGCCCACAATTAAATTTACGTAGTGTGCCCTATGAAGTTAAGCGAGTGCAGAAGTTTGCTGAACAAACTGAACTTGGTTTGCAACGCCTGGTCACCCAATGCCCATTCGCTGTAAATCAGTTTTTTGAAAAGGCCATTAAAGATAACCAACAGTCATTATCGCGGCGCGAAGATGATTTATTGCAAATGCAGTACAGTCGGGTTTATCTGGATCTGCTGAGTCACGCACCACTCAATACAGCGCTATTTTTTGGCCTGGATATTCAACAAAAACGCGTGTTGCAGGCGGTGGGTGGCCATTCTCAGTTGTTAAATCATACTGACAACAAATTATGGCAGTCGATTTCCAATTCCATTCAGCGCATCACTCTGCAGTTAAAAACAGTTCATACTGAAAATGTGGTGACTCATGGAATGGGATTGTATTGTTATCGCTCTGGTCATCAGCCCTGGCAAATCATCTGTGAACATGAACTGCAATCAGCAGAGGCCAAAAATCTGCTGTTGCACAGACTGTTTAATTCGGAAAATTATTATATTTTTCATTGTCAGCTGGTCAACAACAAAACTGACTGGTTGCATGATGAGCAGGATTTGATACGTCAAATCAATGCGTTACGTAACCAAAGCGCTCATCGCATTAAAAACCTAAGGCAGATGCTATTTTCAATATTTGCTGTGGCCTATTTAACGGATATCACTAGCTTCGTCCGCGATAGCATCGATTCTTAAACTAGGAATGGTTGTTCTTTCATCTCCGCCTCGGTTGTGAGATGAAAATCAACAAGCCCTAAGCCGCCACCATCATTTTGTCGATCCACACCGAACCGCTACGGATATTGCTACGTAAGTCCACATCATTAGCTACCGCTTGGATACCTTTGAACATATCCTGTAACTGACCGGCAATGGTGAATTCATCAATGGCATATTGAATTTCACCATTTTCCACCCAGAATCCGGCAGCGCCTTGCGAATAATCACCGTTAACAATATTGACGCCCATGCCCATGGTTTCAGTCACAATCACGCCTCGATCCATCGCCTTCAGCATGTCCTGAAATGATAAATCGTTACTATCAACGGTAAGATTATGCACCCCACCAGCATTTGCGGTGGTCGTCATATTCAGACGTCGGGCTGAATAACTGTCCAGCACATAACCCTGCAATACACCCTCGCGGATAATATCTCGATTTTGTGTCGCCACCCCTTCGGCATCAAAAGCCGAACTGCCCAGCGCTTTAAAGAGATGTGGCTGTTCATGGATATGCATAAATGATGGAAAAATCTGTTCACCCAATTTATCCAGCAGAAAACTGGATTTACGATACAAAGCACTGCCACGAATTCCGCCCACCAGCTGCCCAAATAAAGATGAGGCAATTTCAGCTGCAAAAATGACCGGGTAATGACCGGTTTCAATTTCCCGGGCATTCAGTCGTTTCAACGTCTGCTCAGCGGCTTTGCGACCCACCGAAACAGCAGAAGTCAGATCCTGACTGTCACGAGCAACGTCATACCAGTAATCACGCTGCATACCTGTCTCATCACGGGCGATTAATGTACATGACAGGCTATGGCGAGTGGATTGCGTCTGACCGATAAAACCGTGACTGTTGGCATAAATCCGCTGACCTTCATGTGACGAAACACTGGCCCCTTCTGAGTTACTGATTAACGAATCAAAATCGCGACCGGCCTGCTCACATTCCATTGCCAGGGCAATCGCCTGTTCCGGAGACAACTCCCAAGGGTAATACAAATGCAGATCCGGAAAGGAGGTAGCCATTAATGACGCATCGGCCAAACCGGCAAATTTATCTTCCTGAGTGTGCTTTGCAATACTGCAGGCCATCGCCACTGTTTCGTGAATGGCTTCAGGCCGCAAATCGGATGTACTGGCAGAAGCTTTGCTTTGCCCCAGATACACCGTTACGCCAAGCCCGGTATCTTTGTTGTGCTCCAGCGTTTCAATTTCAGCCTGACGCACATTTACCGATAACCCCAGACTTTGACTGATACCCACTTCGGCAGCAGATGCCCCCAGCTTTTTAGCCGCATCCAGCGCCTGCTGCGCTGCATTTGTTAAGACTGATGCGTCAAGTTTACTCATATGATCAAATTAACCTCTTCGATATTCTGTCCATGTTTTTGAAAGCCCCGCATTTCCAAAACACCGCGTGTATTCAATGAAATAATCAGATATAACGCCTGTGGATAGTCTGCAACATCCTCGTCAATAACCGATGGTAATGCTGGAGCATCGGGATGAGAGTGATAAATGGCGAACAGTTCCTGATTGCGTTCTTTCATTTCTTTTAATGCGGCCAACTGTTCACTGGCACTTAATGCAAATAACACACTGGCATCGGTTTTGACGCTGTCTACCGGATAACACATACAGCGTTGTCCATGGCGGCCGATTAACCCGGAAATTTCCTGCTGCGGTGAAAGTTGTGCTTCATGTAATAGCTCATTCACCAATGTTCGCGGTAAACGTATCGTCGTTTTTGCTGTCATTTAGCTATTCTCATTATCGTGACATACCGGGCAGGCCGGATCCTGTTTTAACGTCATTTCTCTTATCTGCATTGACTGCGCATCAACCAATAATAAACGACCATTGAGGGACGTTCCTGTATTGGCCAGCAATTTGAGTGTTTCAATCGCCTGAATGGATCCCATCATGCCCAGTAATGGTGAGAGCACCCCGCTCTCCGCACAGCTTTGCTGAATATCGCCACCATTATCATCGTACAAACAACGATAACACGGTGCATTGGCTTGTCGGGCATCATAAACTGCAACCTGTCCTTCCCATCGAATAGCCGCAGCTGACACCAGCGGTGTTCTGGTTTTCTTGCTCACCCGGTTGAGCAGAAAACGACTACTGAAATTATCGGTGCAATCGACAATCACGTCAGCAAGCGTTGCCTGCTGGGTTAACTCGGCTTCGTTCAGGCGATGCTCAATGGTTTCAACTTTAATTGTGTCATTCAAACTTTGCAAAGTCGCCGCAGCTGAATGTGTTTTTGTTTTGCCGACAGACGTCTGTCGATGCACGATTTGCCGTTGCAGATTGGTCAGCTCAACAATGTCATCATCCACCAGCACCAGATGCCCAACACCTGCTGCCGCCAGATACAACGCTACTGGTGATCCTAATCCTCCCAGCCCAATGACCAGCACGCGGCTTTCCAAAACGCGCTGTTGGCCGGTGATGTCAAAATTCGGCAAAAGAATATGGCGGCTGTAACGCAGCAACTGTTCATCATTCATCAGCAGTATATTACCTGAATTCGCGGCTTACGGAGCGTTTGCCAATGACCACGCGATCCTGCTGACCATAATCCTGAAAAGCCTGTATCTCACTAAAGCCTGCTTGCTGGAACAATGCTTGAACGGCCTGCGACTGATCATAACCATGCTCTATCATTAACCAGCCGTTCGACTTTATTACCCGCGATGCTTGATGGACCAGCTGCCGGATATCATTCAGGCCATCAGCGCCCGAAGCTAATGCTGTCAAGGGTTCAAAGCGTAAATCGCCATTAGTTAAATGCGGATCATCCGAACGAATATAAGGTGGATTGGAAATAATGACATCCAGAGTTTCAGGCTGTATGGCATCCAACCATTGGCCGCGAACAAAATGTACGTCTAGATGGTTTTTTACCGCATTCTGTTTAGCCTGCAGCAAAGCCGGCTGCGAATAATCTGTTGCCAGCAGCCAGATATCATGACATTCCGATTTAATTGCCAATGCAATAGCCCCACTGCCGGTTCCAAGATCGGCAATACACATTCCCGGCTGAATTTTTTCCAGAGCCAGTGACACAAGTAACTCGGTGTCCGGTCGAGGGATCAGGGTATGCTGATTGACCTCAATATCCAATGACCAGAAGCCTCGACTGCCGGTCAAGTGGGCAACGGGAATGCCTTGCTGGCGCTGCTCCACCAGTGAAAAAAAGTTCTGTTGCTGGGCTGGTGTCAGTTGTTGTTCCGGATAACTGATCAATCGTGATGAAGCGCACTGCAATACATGACATAACAGACTTTCAATATCCTGTCGCAGCGTTTGACTCGCGACCAGTTGCAATCTGGCCCATTGCAAAGCCTGTTGAATCGTCATTGTTTTACTAATTCGTCAAATCAGAATAAATTGATTTGTAACAACGCTAATACCCCAGCCGCCAGCGCGATCATCAATAATGCATTGGTCATACGCTGCCGCTTAATCAGCTGATTTTGCTGTAATTGCAGTTGTGCCAGTTCCTGCTGCAAGGTTTCGATCATGGGGTCAACCGCTTCAGGCATTGCGCCAAGTTGCTCGGTTATTGCTGTTTCAATGCTGGGTTGCAGTGCCGTCACCAGTTGTTGTTCAATCGTGTGTTGCTGACTGGCCAACCAGCGCTCAGTTTGTGCCGATACTTGCTGTTGCCAGTGATTGGACTGATTCAGGTTTTGCATTGCTGTTTCAGCAGCATCAGCGGCTTTTTCCAACAATACCGTCTGCATTTGTTCCGTTTGCGTATTGAGTTGATGCTGAACCTTTTCCTGCACTTCACCACTTATCTGCTGACTTATCTCAGTAGACAGCCTTGTCGCTACCCCATCCAGTTTTTCGTCAATCAATTTCCTGGCGATATTTTCTGCAATCTGCTGACTAAGCTGCTCCGTCTGCTGTTGAGCCTGATGTAACCAGCTTGGTAATAACTGTTGCTCAATCTCCGCGGTAATTTCTTCTATAGATGGAATGGAGAGAAATTCAACAGGCGATAATGGCTCGGCTACGGATGGTTGTTTTTCTTCTGTGGCCACTGAAGGTGCCGATAAGGCAGCTAAAATTGATTGCAACTGTTGGGCTTCAGGTGGTTTGGACAATAAAGCCAATACACCACTGTCGTGCGCAGACAGTTTATCCGCTTCACTGTCATTACTTGTGCAAAGTACCACTGGAATAGATTGCCAGCGGGCATCATTTTTTATCTGACGGGTGGCGGTCAGGCCATCCATGCCCGGCATCATCAAATCCATAAAAATAATTAACGGCGTTTGTTCACTGGTATCCAGCCAGGACAAGGCTTCATCAGCGCTACCCTGCTCAACCACTGAAAATCCAGAAGATTGCAGCAGTTTGCAAAGCATCATGCGGGCAACACGAGAATCATCAACGACTAATGCAAGTTTGGTGGTCATACCTTCTACCTCTGATGACTTAACTGTAACGGTGCGGATCCAGTTGGATCGTTTTGACGCGTTTGCCCAACATAACGATTTCTCCACGATAACGTTGTTGCATATCACTGGCAAACTCAAAGAAATAAGTACGTTCTAATTGCATTCTGCCGGTCGAACCTCGTTTGAGACGGATTTTTTGCCAGGCCACGGTATCATTGAGAAAACTCACTCCCATCGATTGACAATATTGACTTGCAACCTTGCTGGCATGTTCCGCAACGCCGCGACTGTCCCACCAAATCCAGCCTATAACGGCCAGAATCAACAACACAATGGTACTATCATTCACGCGATATCTCCCCAGCCAGCCTGCACCATCGCTAATGCTGCTGCAGAAGCGGTTTCAGTTCTCAATATCCTCGGCCCTAATGTGATACCAGTGAAACCCACATCGTTTGCCCGCTGTACCTCTGTTTCACTCAAGCCACCTTCGGGACCAATCAGTAAAGCAATCTGATCAGCTTTTTTTACACTGGAAAAACTTTTTATCGCCTCGGGGTCAAGTACCAGTTTGCAGGCATCGTTCACGTTTTCCAAAGCCGCATCTATTGACGTGATGGGCAATAACTCAGGCAAATAACTTCTGCCGCTTTGCTCACAGGCACTGATAATTACACCTTGCCAGTGATTCAATCTTTTCTCGGCGCGATCGCCCGAAAGTTGTACATTACAACGCTCCGTCACCACAGGCATAATACGTTTTACACCCAGTTCGACGGCTTTTTGTATGGCATAATCCATCCGTTCTCCGCGTGAAATGCCTTGCATCAACAGAATATCCAGGGGAGATTCGTTATCGGTTGTTATTGGCTGCTGAAGAATGACAGTGGCCTGGCGTTTGTCCACCTGCTCCAGTTGCGCCTGATACTCAAGCCCCTGTCCATCAAACAAGTTCAATAATGCGCCGGGTTTCATCCGCAATACTTGTACGGCATGGCGAAACACTTCATCCGGTAAAAGCATTGGTGATGTCGCAGGCACCAGACAGGCGCAATAAAATCGTGGAACACGCATAAAAAAGCTTCAACTGACAAAATGAATCAGCAGTTTACAGACTGCATCGCAGAGTTTGAATAATTATCCTTAAATCGCTGATATACTTTTTATCCATGGATACCGACCTCGCCCAACTGCAGCAATGTCTGACTGAGACCGTTCAGCAACATTTGATGCCTTTATTTACGACTGTCAGTCGTCAATATAAGCACGATGGCAGTGTGGTCACCGTCGCTGACAAATTGATGCAGCAGAAAATGACCGAGGTTTTACAGCGGGATTTTCCCGAGATTAAATTACTCGGCGAAGAAATGACCGTAAACGAGCAGGCTGAACTGTTGAACAGCGGAGAAGCCTTATGGTGTCTGGATCCCATTGATGGCACCAGTAACTTTGCCTCCGGCATGCCTTTCTTTTCCATTTCTCTGGCATTAATTGAAAAAGGTGAGGTCACGCTCGGGGTGGTTTATGACCCGGTGATGAATGAATGTTTTTCGGCTAAAAAAGGGGCTGGTGCATGGTTGAATGGTCAGCGACTTAATGCTGAGATATCAGGCCTTGCACTGAATCAGACCCTGGCTATCATTGATTTTAAGCGTTTACCCAAATCGCTTTGCCAAAGGCTGGTTGATGAAAAACCTTATGGTTCGCAACGCAGCCTGGGGTCTATTGCTCTGGAATTGTGCTGGCTGGCGGCGGGCCGAGCTCAACTGTATCTGCATGGTCGCCAGCAGATTTGGGATTATGCGGCGGCCCAGCTGATTATTAAAGAAGCAGGTGCCTTTGCCTGTACTCTGGATAACGAGGCCGTTTTCAGTCGAAGTTTAACGCCACGTTCTACCTGTGCAGCCAGTGACGAAAATTTGTTTTCCGCCTGGCGTGATTATCTGCACGTGCCGCGCTGTGATGGCTGATTCTGTTCTAACGGTAAACTGGCCGGCTCCAAAGCATATTAAAGCAATAACCACTACCCGAAACGGTGGGAAGAGCAGAG
>Ga0207890_1000215_pt1 | contig 18937 bp, 26 predicted proteins | sample LinPmetageLP48_FD_184059 | JGI IMG/M metagenome (GOLD analysis project Ga0207890, IMG submission 184059) | Marine viral communities from the Pacific Ocean - LP-48 (SPAdes) | ecosystem: Environmental > Aquatic > Marine > Oceanic | place: Pacific Ocean | collected 2011-06-13 | reverse complement strand
TAAATCGGCAAGCCCGATAGTAACCCCCTGTGATATAATACACAATTATGGCAAGTTCACGAAATAACGCACTGGAGTTCAGCTCCGTAGGTTCAATAGTAATCAATGCAGCCGACGGTGCAACCGCTGGTTCGTTTGGAGCTATCCAGTTTCTTAAGGATTCAACTCTTTCGGCATTGACTGCTACTAATGTAACTAATTCCGCAGACCTCCTTACAACTTTAGGGGCAGGAACAATTGTTTATGGCAACTTTACCTCCGTTACTATTAGCGGTGGACTAGTTCAACTACACAGGGTCTAATATGCACGTTAGCCTTGATTCAGCACTGGGTCGCCAGCGTAGGCTGAACTCGGTAGGCGAGAGCGTCCTACAGATTGCTCCTAACGCTGCGGCGGCATACAGCCTCCGTAGTCTTACTGGTGGTGACCCCAAGGTTGTGCGTGTTCGTAGGGACACAGATGGTGGTGCAGGAGATAATGATGAGCAAGATTTTACGGCTTCTGAGGTATCTTCTGGGGCATTAGTTGCTTTTGTTGGCTCAGGTAATGACGGCTTTGTAGAGACTTGGTATGACCAGTCAGGTAACGGCAGGGACTCAACTAATCTTACCGCAGTTCAACAACCTATTATCGTTGATGCAGGAGTATTTCAAGATGGATTAAAGTTCACTCATACTGATACTACAAACGGAAAGAGGTTATTCGTGCCTCGCTCTGCAGCAGAATTAGGAGATGCGTTTGCTCTTGTTTGGGTAGGTAAGGTAACTGACTCAGATACTTCTTATAATAATCTTATTGGAGGAACTAGAGGTGTTCAGGGTTTTTCTCCTGGCACTGCCAGTATATCTATTAGGTCCAGTGATGGAGTTGTTACTTTTATAAATGAAGTAAACAGTAATACAAAAATACAGTCTGATAGTTCAACCACCACAACAAGAAACCAAGACTTTGTTGCATTTGCTACTTATGAAGATGCTGAAGCGGGGCCTGAGCTTATTTTACAGGTAGATGCAGGAAACCAGTTCATTGGTCTTGGTAGTACTTATGTTTTAACAAGCACAAAAGATATTGGGATTATGAACTCTACTGGTGCTACTGGTGGCTATAGAACACAAGAAAGCCCAACGGGAGTATGCCGAGAGGTATTAGTCTACGATACTCACCAGGGCGACAACCGTGTAAACCTTGTAAATAATATTAACAATCAATACAACCTATTCTAATGCTTTATCTAATATACGCAAGCAAAGAAGCCGCCATTGAGCGAGCCGACGAAGAAGGCAAGGAACTTGGCTTTGATTACTGGATTGAGGACAATGGTCAAGGCACACGCTGGCTTACCTACCCCAACGAAACTGCTGACCATATGTGGGCATTGGACGTAACTAACTACGACCTGGACGAGTCCGAGGAGTCATCAACCGTTGACCACTACACACCCCTACCTGACCCTGACGACGACTAAACGATATGCAAGACATTATATACAAATCAACCATCGGAACAGGGGGCTTTATTGCTACAGTTGAAATTTCTCCCGTTAACGGAACTCTTGGTTTTTGCGTAGGACTAGCGACATTCATCTATATGTCCGCATCCGCCATCAAGGTAATCATAGAACTACTAAAGAAATAATGACACCAGAACTACTAGCAATGCTCGGAGGAGGGATCAGTGGCTTCGTAATGAAGCTCATTGGAACTCAGATGGAGAGTCAGGCTCGCCAGTTTGAGCGTATGATTACGTCCCAGCAGACAGCAGATGCCTCGGCAGATGCAGCGGCAAAGCGTGACGGTGGTGTATTAGTTCGTAGGTTCCTTGTTGTATCCACCGTCTTTGCCATTGTAATAGCCCCATTCGTCTTTGCGTGGACTGACGTAGGGGTAACCATAGGTAGAGAGACAAACGGCTTCCTAGGGCTATTCAAGAGCCTTAAATGGGATACTGTACAAGGCTTCGTTATTTTACCAGAAATTAGGCAGACTGCCTTAGCCATCGTAGGCTTCTACTTTGGATCCTCTCAAATTAAATGAATGAAGTTTTACAAATCATTTCATCCCTCTGGCCTATCGGTATTGGCGTTATTACGCTCATTATCGTGCTATCCAGGATGCACTATAACCTCGAAGCTCTTACAGAGAAAGTAAAAGTCCTGTTTGATTTTCACAACACAAGAAAGAAATAATATTATGGACGGAAGAAAACCAGTAGGCAAAAGCGGTAAAGGTTCGTGCGGCGAAAAAGGCGGCACAAAAAATATGAAACCTAAATACTAGTAATGAAAGGCGTTAAGCACTATAAGAGGGACGGCAGTCTACACACAGGCACATCTCACAAGATGCCTAACGGAACTCTGCATACCAACAAGTCACACACTAAAACCAGCGTAAAGTTGTTTCACTTCAAGGATTTAAGTAAAACAGCTAAAGCTAGAGCCAATGCCTAAGAAAGCAAAGAGCGGAGGTAAGATATGCCCAGAAGGTAAAGCCTGGGCTAGACGTACGTTTGATACGTATCCATCCGCTTATGCCAATATGGCTGCATCCAAGTATTGCAAGGACCCTAACTACGCCAAGAAGTCCAAGAGTGCTAAACGTAAAAGAACATAATGTCTCAACTAAAACAATGGAGAGAGCAGAACTGGGTAAGGATTGGAACTGATGGGGCAATCAAAGGACCTTGCGGAACGTCGAAGGATAAGAAAAACCCTGACCGTTGCTTGCCTAAAAGAAAGGCTCTTAGCCTCACGAAAACAGAGCGAGCAGCAACTGCTAGAAAAAAGAAAAAGGCAGGAGCCAAGGGAAGAACAGTCGTAGCAAACACACCTAAAGCAAAAGTAAGAACTAAGTAATGCCAGACAAATCAAAGATGAAATGCAACGTGCCACGCCGTGAAGTTCAGGGCGGGAAGAAGTTTGTTGTGAAAGCTTGCGAGGGTGGCAAGGAAAAGATTGTCCGCTTTGGTGATGCTAATATGAGTATTAAGAAAAATCAACCAGCCCGTAAGAGAAGCTACTGCGCCCGTAGTGCTGGTATAAAGGGAGGCAAGGGCAAGATGTCCGCAAACTATTGGTCTAGGAAGGCCTGGAACTGCTAATGGCTAGTACAACTGTAAACTTTAATTTAAAAACCGCTGGATTTGCTAACTACGCTAACCAGACGTTAACCTTTAGACTTTTAACAGCAGGTGCTGATAAAACAGATGACTCCGTTACACTAGCAGGCGTTGTAACAGCAACAAGTGCAGCTAATGGAACGGGAAGCGTAGCTTTATTTACAAATGGTGACTCAGATATTGAAAGCGTATTTGAAGTTATTTTTCCAAACAGGGAGAAGGCTCAGTTTATTATACCCGCCAGCACTTCATCTATACAGTTATCTCACCTTCTAGTAGATCACGCGCCTGGTGGTTCTAATACGCAACAGAGTTCTGTTTATGCTGAAGCGATTAAACGAGCTAATCATACTGGGACACAACTATTAAGCACTATATCTGACGGCACAGAGGGAGTGCAAGACATAGTTGGTGGAATGGTTACTGGTAATACTGAAACTGGCATTGCTGTTACATACGAAGATTCAGATGGTACATTAGATTTTGTTGTAGCATCTCAAACAGACCAAAACTTTACAAACGCAGACCATACTAAGTTGGATGGGATTGAAGCATTGGCAGATAAGACAGATACTACAAATGTTACAGCTGCTGGAGCATTGATGGATAGCGAACTTGCTGACCTTACTGGAGTAAAGACACTGCTTTTACCAGACAGCACTACGATTAGCACTTTTGCTAAAACTTTCTTAGATGATGCAAATGCTTCTGCTGTTAAGTCTACATTGGGCATTACTGATTCAGCCGCAATAAGTAACTTTGTTCCACGTAGCATTACTTTTACTGATACGTCTGCGTATCTTAGCCTAGCTGACAATGCCGCACTAGATGTTGATGCAGGAGATTTTACTTTATCTTTTTCGGCAAGGTTAGACGAACTCCCTGACGATGGGATAGAACCGATTCTTACTAAACTTTCAGGAACAGGATACAGATTAAGGTTTGAATCTGGTAGTCTTATATTAACAATGCAGGACTCAGGTGGCGCTGCTAACTTTACGTTGGCAACTGGTCTAAATGATAACAAGTGGCACGTATATGTAGTTACCGTTGACCGAAGTGGTAATGCAATAGCTTACGTTGATAATGTTGCTCAGACTGCTGTTGGAGTATCTGGCACTGCAGGAACATTGGCTAATTCTGGAGAGTTTAGAATTGGTTCCGATGGTGGTTCTAATGCTGGAGATGGTATCGCTCTCGGCAATTATGTTGCTTTGCACAAAGGAGTTAACGGTGTTTTAACTGCCGATCAAGCGGCTGAAATATTTTTCTCAGCGGATGCGGCTTTAACATTATTAAATCCATCCATAGCACCGTCCCTAATGGTAGACCTGCGTAAAGCAGATAAGACCTTTACCGATGTAAGTGCTAGTGGTCTTGCCGTTACCACCAACGGAACAATTATATTTAACGAAGGTAGAATCACTTCATTGGATGGAGCCACGATTGGTGCAACTACACCTGCTGCTGTTACAGGAACTAATGTATTGGCTAATAATACGTTAGGCTATTCGTCTGGTAGCGGTGGCACTGTTACTCAAGCAACAGACAAGGGAACCGCTGTTACCCTTAATAAAATAAACGGTGAAATTGTAATGAATAGTGCGGCATTAGCAGATGATGCTACTGCAACATTTACATTGAACAACAATTTAATAAATGCCACAAATGTTGTAATTGTTAATGTTGCTAGCGTAGGCACACCAGGAGCATATCAAGTTACCGTAGGAGCTGTAGCCACTGGAAGCTGTAGTATGAGTGTTTTAAATGTAAGTGGAGGTTCTTTATCTCAAGCAATTAAACTTAACTTTGCAGTAATTACGGCAGTCAAAACATAATGGCAGTATCTCACAGAACCAATAGACTGAAGCTCATCGGAACTCCAGCCGTTCAGCAATTACAAAATGGTCGATATGAACTAACCGTTAATTGCACTACTATGAACAGTCGTGAAGACTGGTATAGTGCTAACAAGGCCCGAATCTTTCCTGACTTCGGTTCACTAGAATCCGCAGAGATGTCCATTGATGGCTTGGCTCCACGCACAGGAGAAGCCTATACAGATATGCGTCTTGTATCTGTGCAGTCCAGCACACAGCAAGGTCAATACATTGTTACCTTAGTTTATCAAACACTAGGGGATAGCTTTGTTCAGGTAAAAGATGATACCGTTAGTTACACAGAAAGTGGGTTACGGCGCGTAACAAGAGAAAGCATTGCAAAGGCTGGAACGGATTTTCAAAAAACCGTTGGCACAACTTCTATTTCATCACAGATTGATGGAGAAACAGCAGTCACTTGTATTTTAGCTTCCTACGAAGTTGACGATACGGACAGTTATCGTGAGGTAACTGAAGTATATGTACAATCAGGAGTATTAAGCAGAAACATTAGCGAGCGCAATGGAGGAGAAACAACGACAGGCAAGCTTCGGACTGAAGTTGTAGAAGCCTTTGGCGAAACTCCTAGCACCACGATTTCGGGTGTTCAGATTGGAAACGAAATTAGCAACGTAGAAGGCATACCTACTAGACGACTTACTTTTTCAGCAGGTTCAGGAGAAATTTCACGCAGTTCTCGACAGTCCTCTGGCGCACTTGCTGGCACAACCGAATTAACAATAATTACTTATGGAACAGCGGCTACTACGCCTTCAAATAGTGTGTTAATTGCCTCAAGCGACTTTGAAGAAGATGGATACAAGCGATTCGTAAGAACATTTATAACAGGAACCATCACAGGTGTAAAGCAAACCTATGAGGACGTAGTTGACGTTGATGTTCCAGGCGAAGTTTCTTGCGTCACTGAAAATGGGCAAACTGGAGCTGGCGGAACTGTAGCTATTGTAAATGTTACGCCCAGGCGGTCCAAAAAGGTTATGGCTACAGTCACAATAGAAGTGGTGGACTCATCTCCAGGAACATTTGTTGTGGCTTATGATTTAGGTGGAATATCGTGCTCCGTAACATCGATACGAGAAAGTTTTAATCGTTCAGCAGGGTTTTTGGAGACCAATCAAAGTTACACATTATCCGCCAATAATGTGGCATATCCAGGTTGCTTTAGTAACGGCCTTCCTGCAGTAGGCAAAGTTAGATATTCTTCCACCATCCGCAAAGGGCTAGGTGACGCAAGACCAAATGCCTCGTCAGCAACAACTACAAGGTGCACTCCTACTGGGTCAACCAGTGCCGACGGTTGGGTTGAAACTGGCATTCTTAAAAGAAAATCTCGCCCCATTTTAACTGATTTAGATGGAACAACTTACTATGAAGTTATAACCTGGAGCGTTAGTGCTTAAAGTATGCCAAATGAATCAGACATAAGGCGTGCCGAAAGAAAACGTCAAAGGGAACTTAAAGACGCGAGGAAAGGAGAACTTTCTGAAGCCACAAGTTCTTCTGAGCGCAGGCAGATTAAGGCAAAATATTCAGAGCCGAAAGAAAACTCAAACGAGGGAAGAAGCGAGGGCAACTCGTACGACAGTATGTCACAGCGAGAGGCTGCAGCTGGGCTGAATCTTGCTGGCAACAATACTATGTCTGGCAGGGGGCAACCAATGCCTACAATGTCAGAAAGGGAAGCCGCCGCTGGGCTGTATCTTGCTGGCAATAATACTACAGTTGGAAGGGACTCATTTTATGACTCAGAAGTTAAAGCTTTAAGTCCAGACTCTCCGTCTTCTCACAGTATCTATCCTGACAACGATGGTGGTGATTTGGGTGGAGGTGATAGTAGTGGTGGTAATGCTGGTGCATTTACTCTTGATGTCGTTAAAGATGACAACACGGCTGGAACAGCAACTTTTCTTGGAAGTGGAATAAACGAAGACGAAGATGCCTAATGCTATCCTTAGGGCAGGGCCGTTTGCAACCAGGTCGGACGCGTTTCGCAATGAGCCAACTTCGTTCGGTATTAACATTGTACCAGTAAATTGCGCAAACTTTGCAAACTATTATGGAGCCACTAACTGGCCGTGGAAATTTGGAGTGCGAAACCAGGGGGAAGGACAATATTTAACTCAACCCGCAGGCGATGAGCAAGCGGGGTTTAGCTTCTCATCTAGCACTGGATTTATTGAAGGTGATGGAATATTTTTTGCATACCAAGCAGCAACATCCTTTACACTTACTGGAGCTTATGAGGGCGCAGCGGGATTTCAACAGGGTTCTTTTATTACTTTTGAGATCCTAAACGGAGACGATCAATCTTTGTTTTTTGACACAGATGACACAAGAATTGATGGAAACTTTTCAATTACACTACCTGCGGCAATCGTCCCGTATTTTTTAGAATTAAGACTAACAGGAGAAGGAAGTTTTATTGCGGACACAAATATTAATGTTGATCTTATTATCTAAACCTCACTTAATTACCCTTTACACTTACTAACTAACCCTTTATGATATAATACAGCTATGGCAATAGTAGATACACCAAACCAAAAACTTTTCGGAAAAGATTATAACGCCGAAGAAGAGAAAAAAAAGCAGGATTTACTTGCGGCACAGGGCGTCAGGATAGGGGCAGGCGTAGGCACACCCAGCAATAAAGTCTTTGTTCCTAGTCTTGGCATGGCTCCTCAAAGCCTAGTAGACCAAGTTACGCAGCTTCCACCCATGCAAGAGCCAACTCCTATGGAAGTCGCTCCCGCAATGACCAATGATGTTGCAAACGGAGGTATGCAGTTAAGAGAACCTAAACAAACAGGTGGAGGTGTGTTGGGACTTGGATCAGTAGATGTTGAATCACCTCTTGCTATAACAGGGACACCAGATTTTAGCAATTTAAATTTAAATGGAGTTAACCTTCAAATACCACCTGAATTGCAATTTAAAACACCAGGCACTGGTGAGGTGGGTCTTACCAACTTGTTCCAAGAAGGCTCATTGCCCCGTATGGTAACTGAAACTGCTGGAGCAACAGGTGATTTTGCGATGAATAAAGGAAAAGACCTGCCGCAATTTCTTACTGGTCAAGAATTTTTTACTGGAGACAAGACAGCGAGCGAAGTCGAAGGAAGTCTTGCGTTTTTACAAAGCCCAGAAGTTCAAGCTAGAATGCAGGCTACACAAGCCCCGTCAGGAGCTTCAGCCCTTGGAGCAACCCCAAGTGTCACCCCACCCGTCGAAACCTCTTCAGAGGGAGCACAGGGGCAAGAAGCAGCACAAGCTCCAACTGCACCTACAAATGGATTAACTACCGTAGGTGGTGCATCACTATCAGAGTTTTTAAGTGGTCAAGCAATGCCAGAACAAGGGTTTACTCAAGAAGAAAGTCCTTTAGGTGGCCGTGGAGTAACCTTAACTCCAGATCAAATGAATGCACTTAGTGCCGAACGAGAGTCTAGAATTGGAGCCGATCAAGCTATAAGTGATCGTGATCGTAGAGCGGCAAGAGGAGATGGCATTAGCATGGCAGACCAAGTTGATATGGCTAAGGCAAATGCTCGTGGTGCAACTCCTCGTGAGGTTGCTCGTGGTAATCAAGTTGCCAATGCACTTGGCGTTGACTTGAAAACGGGTAAACCGTTGCAAGCAACTGGTGGTCTTACGTTTGATCAACAGTTGTCGTTACGCAAACAAAATTTTGCTGAAGGAAAGTTTGACTATGAGCTTGCTAAAGATGCTAAAACAGCTTATTCTGAAGGTATTGAAGCGTCACAAAAAGCGACCACAGAAGAAGCGCAAGCTGACACGGCTGGAAGAACAATGGTATCCGCAATAAGCAACATGAATGATGCCATGACTCGCATGGGTGGTCGTTCAGGTGAGTTCTTTGGTGGTGGCTTCTTTGGTAAAGCTGCCTCGTTTATGCCAGGCACTTCTGCGTATGACCAAGTTGCAGATGTTGAGTTCTTACAATCTAATGTTGCTTTGAATGCAATGTCAGAATTAAAAGAACTGTCTCCAACTGGATCAACGGGATTTGGTGCTTTGTCTGAAAAAGAATTAAGAGTTCTTACCGACAAATATGCAAACTTAAATCCATTTGTTAGCGCAAACTTGTTCCAAGGCAACCTTAAGCAACTTCAGGGAGAGTTTAACAATATGTTAAATAATGCTTGGAACAAACACAGCAAGGAATATAGTCCAGAGGCCGCTAATGTAATTTACGGTAACCGAGGTGGTAGTGGTGCAACTGGCACACCTAGTCAGGCTATTCCCAACGACAGGAACATAACAAGTGCTGCGGATACACTACTATCAGACCCCAAATATAACTAATAATGGCAACACTACAACAGCTACAAAACGCATTTGTTAGGGCTGACGAACTTGGAGAAATCGAAGATGCTAAACTATTTGCCGATTCAATCAGGGCGCACCCAACTTTTCAACAGAATGCTAAGGAATCTTTAGAGTCTGGTAACTACAAGGTTGACGAAAACTTTGTTCCCCTAGAAAAGAATGCTGAACGGGCTGAGATGAGCAAGCTTGTAGCTCGTTCGTTAGGTCTTAAAGATGCAGAAGTAGACGTAACTCAAGGCATGGGCTTTAAGGGTAGATTAAGTCTATCATTTCAACCTACAGAACAAGATAAGTTCAAAGAGCTTGAGGACAGGTATGGCCGAGAAAACATTCAAGCTATAGATATAGGTGGAAAGACTAAACTTTTATATCGCGACGCTCAAGAAACAAACAATCAGTTCCGTGCTGTAGACGAAGAAGGAACATCTATTTCTGACTTCTTTGCTGATACTGCTGGTGAAGTTTTACCAACGGCTGGTGCTGTTGTTGGAGCCGTAGGTGGTTCTTTACTTAGCCCAGTCTTAGGAACTGCCGCTGGCAGTGCTGCTGGTTATGCAACCGTAGCTGGATTACAAGATGTTGCTGTTCGCGCTTTAAGTGGTGAAGACATTAGACCTGGGGAAATTGCTAAAAGAACAGCCATTGAAACTGCTATTATGGCTCCCATTGATTTGGCTACCGCAGGACTAGCTAAGGGTATTTCTGGTAAAATAGGTCGAAACATTGCCGAAGACCTAACTTCTAGCCTAACAAAAGCCGAAACTATACTAAACAAGTCTGAGGCTATTCAGGCACGAGGTGGTTTAAGACTTACGCCTGACATGAGGGCAGGTAAAGCTGCAACCGAAAGTGCCTCTGAGATTGCCGCGAGTAGACCAGGAAGTAAGATTGCAGAAAGATACGCAAGGCTTCGTGACAACATTGCGGCCTATAAACAAGCGGCAACTGAAGGAGTTACAGATACGGGTGAAAGCTTTGGCAAAGCCGCACAACGCATTGCTGGCGAATATCAAACACTCATTGATGATGTAGCCAAACTTGACAAGGGAGCAGCTAAAGAACTTGCGGGAACCTTATCTCGTCGGATGAATAAACTTGCGGCTAAGGATGCGGTCAACATGGACAAGCTTGGCAAGAGATACGTAAAACTATTTGAAGGTGCGCAAGCTAATGTTGCAAGACAAAATGCTGACAACTTTGCTGAGGTTGGTCGTCTAGCCGCTGAAAGGGGCATATCAGCTTCTAATCGTCAAGTTGCTGACGCTATTTCTGGTGCGCTCAAGAAATTTAAAATCAAAGACAATGCCAAGGTTACTGAAATACTTGATACAATCAAAAGTAAAGTGGCGGCTGAAAGGCGAGCAACACGTATTAGAGCGCGCATAGATGCAGGAAAAGTTAAAAGCACTAAGGCTATCCAAAAAGAACTTGCAGACCTTGACCAACAAGCGACTAGAATGGACTTCCAGACCTTGCGAGAGTATATTGAAACCGTCCAAGATGCTATTCCAGCAGGAGGAGCAGTAGGTAGCAAGACTCAAGTTCAAGTTGCTTCGGTTTCAGCAGATGCCCTGCGTAGGTTGAGAGATCGAGTAGCTAAGGCTGGAGGTAAAGAGTTTACCGATGCTTACGATAATGCCAATACGTTCTACACGGATAAGATGCTATCTTACCAGAGAGGACCAGCGGGTAGAGCGTTAGCCGAACGTGCGGGTGGACGAGTTAACACACCATCTCAAGTCATGAGCGACATTCTTAGTGACCCAGCCAAGGTGAGGCAGGCTCTTGACTCTATTGCTCCTGCTGATGAAATAAGTCGCTCTACAGCTCAACAAGAACTTCAACAGGCTTTCTTATCTAAGTTGGGTGTTGATGGAACGACTGACTTGTCTAATGGTGTTCGTTTGAGCAATTCGGATCGTAGTGTAATCACTGAACTATTTGGTGAACGCCAATTAAAGTCTTTTGACTCTCTCAACGAGATGATCCGAAAGACCAAGGGTGCTGATCTTAGTAAGATTACGGCTCAAGAGATTGACGAGTTGTTTGGTCAATATGGAACAGATGCTGTTAGAAAATTGTCTAAGACAATTGCCACAAGGACGGCCAAGGAAGCAGAGGCTAAAAACATTGCTGATAACGTTATCCTTAGGGGTATCATCAAGGGAGACTTTACAGAACTGACTCCCCATTTATTTGCAGATGCCCTAGTTGCTGGAAATCCAGTCAAAGTTAAACAAGCTATGGCTCAAATACTGAAGGGTTCACCTGATGAAATTGCTGCTGTGCGTCAAGAATATGTTTCACAGTTATTTGCTAAGTATAGTAGTGGGGCGCAGTTAGACTCGACTGGAGCAGGAATATGGAACCCTCAACGCTTGGCGGCTGACTTGGCTGGTAAGAATGGTAAAACACTTAGAGCTAATATGGAAGCTGTTCTGGGCAAAAAACAAGCTTCGGAGATTATTGCGGCAAATCAAGTGTTAGACGTTGGTTCTGCCCTAAGAAAATCAACTGCGCCAGATATTAAACCAAGATTCATATTCTCACCTGGCAACATTGCAGGTTATTTCGTTGGTGACGTTATGGGTGCGGTTCGTAACAGAATTATGGGCTGGGCATACGGAACTGACGCGTTGCTTCCGTTGATGAAACTCCTGAACAAAAAGGTTTCTCAAGAGGAGTTTGAGAAGAACTTTTCTAAGATCATTTCTCTTATGCTTGCATCAGAACGTGGGATTCAGGCTTTAGCGAGGGAGAGCGACGCTGACCCCAACTTCCAAGAGGCGGTCAATAACTCCGTCCGTGGTGCTAATCAGGGTGACCCAGGAATCAGCCCTGAAGCCCCCTAGAAGGGCTTACTACTACAGACCCTACCCCTACCCCTCGTAACAAAAGAAAAGCCCTTCAGCAGCGTCTGAGAGGCTTGCTACGTAGTAAAAACTGGGGGTATTTACCGTTATGTTGATGCTACGAAGAAGAAGATAACTGCCATTGTGAAAATGGCTACAACGTGGGGTTCTGGTAGGTATTCCATTTACTCTTCCCTGTAGGCTGTTTTATGTGGATTAATCATGTGTTCGTCGATAGACTCTGGTTCAAACCCAGCGCAGTAGGCTAGCCCACGACAAGCCTCCGTGAAGTTTGCCATGTGTGGTAATTGAAACTCAATCTCTGCGTGTTCAATTGTGTCGAGGGTTGCCATTGTGTTGGTGTATGTAAGTTTAATCATAGTGTTATAGAAACATTGGTTCAAAGAAAGCGACCTTGGAGCTGTGAACAACGCCACACCCAACGATTGGTTTGGCGGCATACACTCTTCCGTAGTTCATGGACGGGTGGTCATGTTCTACGCCACATCCTACTTGCATACCAAAGACACACTCGTGTTGGTTGGCGTGATATACGAGGCCAGCCTGGGCGTGCAGGTGTCCTTGGACAAGAGAGTTAAACTCAGCTACAGCATTCTTATACGCTGCCTGTTGTCCACCCTTACCCTTGTCTCCGTGACGGTAGATGACATCATCAATCATTAAGTCGTGGTAGCGAGGGTGGATTGTCCAACCTTCTAGTTGCCACAGGGATTGGAAGTCCTTCATCAGATGCTCTGGTATGCCTATGGTCTTAGCCTTACGGGACGGTAGGTCACTATGGTTACCCTTGAGGTAGTCTACTTTAGGGAAGGCTTTGTGTAGCTTTCTAACCTGCTTAAATGCCTCCGCAAACTCATCCTCTGCACTTGGCATGGATGGGTCTTTCTCGTGGTAAGAGATGGAGTTCCAATCTACTAAGTCACCAATGTGAACAACTCGGTTACACTTGTGCTTCTTCTCTATCTTCTTTAAGAACTTGATGTAGTCTTTGTGCATCGCTGGGCAATGCGTGTCACCGATAATGAGGACTGTGTTTTTCTTAGTCATAGTATTAGTAGTATTGGTTTGGTTAAGTGAGCTACATTCGCTCGCGGTTTGTGTGGCTAAATGTTCCCATAGATTCCCATTGCTCCCTGCCCTGTATCACCCACTCTTCTAGGTAGGCGAGGTCATCGGAGTATAGGGGTGGCTCAGAGACGATGGAGGTAAACCCATCAAACTCCAATGAATCATTGGCAGTAAACTTAACGACAACATCACAGGACTCAGCCTTTTCGTTGTCCATATTGAGCATATAGGTATAGTTCATAGTGTTGGGTGGCTGGGGACGTAGTCTGTGGCTGGTTCGATTAAACCCTTCTTGGTGCATTTGTATACGGTGCGGCAACACTCGTCTTGAAAGTCTTTGATAGCCGTCCAGTCACTCTCTGATCTGCTTACCCTGCTGGTATTGATTAAGGTCTGGGCTTCTTCTTCTGTAATCTCTTTGTCTTGGTGGCGTTCGATGAATCTAGCGCAAGCCCCCGTCACCTGTCGGTATTTAGTTAGTGCTTTGTCGTTCATAATTATTTGGTGTTGGTGATGTGACGTTCTAGTTGGGCTAAGGCTCTCCATGCTACGGCAACGTAGTCTCCTTCCATCTGGTGGCGTAGGAGAGCATCTGACTCGTCGGCAGACTTTGACTTGTCCCAATGTAAAGGTTTGTCTGGGTGGTGCTGTTGGTTCCCTAGATATGACTGATGTGATACGGCAGCTAGGGCGTGGGGGAAGTAGTCCAAACAGCCTGTGCAGACTGGATAAGTTTTGCGTTCTTGTGCGTTGTCTGGGAAAAGTTCTGTCATATCATTGTGGCAAGCAGGGGAGAGTTGCGCCTCCCCCGCCATGCGTGTGGGGTCAATGGTTGGCTATATTAAAACGGGGCTTCAACTAACTCTGGTTCTGGTGCAACTGCTTCAGGTGCAAAGTCATCCGAACCGCTGTTACCAGCATCCGTTGGGTCTGGCTCTTTGGCATAGCCAAGGTAGTCGTCGAGGTAGTCCTGTAGGATGTTGTCGTAGTAGTCTGCACGGGCGGCAGCTTCATTGGACAGGGATTTACTAACCACAGCGAAGAAAGGTTTCTTGAACTTCACAGCACCCTTCTTCTCGTCGGTTGCTTCCTTGATGGCAATAACTGTGTCGACATATAGACCGATGTCACCACCTACGCTATCGACGAACTCGATCCAGGCTGTCAGAGCAGCACCCTTAACTTGGAAGTTGATTAGCTCGTATTCGTCTGAGCCTGTCTTAGCCATAGCATAGATAGACTTGGTGAACTTGGCTCCTTGTGTAACCTTAACGTCTGACCATGTGCCAGTAGCAACCATGCCGTCCTTGTTACGAACGGTTAGCTTGTCACCGATACCACGAACTTCGTTAGACCATAGACCAGTTTGCTTGGCCTCAGAGAAACCTTTAACTGTGTTGAGTTGATCTAAGACAATGAAAGCTGTTGAGATGGGCAGGTGCTTCTCTGTGCTTACTTCTTTGTCCCAGTATTTCCAGTCGCCAGACTGCGTGTCCCACTCTAAGAATTTAGTGGCAGGGTTGGACGAGCCACCCCCAGTTGATGTGTTTCTTGTTCTACTCATAATATTGTATTGCTTGATGTTAGTTAAGGTTTTATGGATGTTGGTTAGGTGTGTCAAGAAGATTTTTTCTTCCTTTGATTAGCTGTGCGAACCTTGTGACAGGCCACACATACAACTTCTTGTTTACCGTAGATCATATCCCTGAAGTGTGGGGTTAAAGTTTCTAGGGTTTGAACATCGGTGAAGGGTGTGATGCCATCTACGTGGTCAATCTCATACACACTCTTGGCTCGCTTCTCCAGGGTTCCGTCAATCTTTGTGCGCCTCTCCTTCTCTGACATCCCCATCTCCTTGCCGCAGTCTACACAGACTAAGACGAAACGTTCTCTACCTGTAGCTGGGTTGATGCCACGCTGACGAACCGATTGTATGAAGGTCTTGCGGGACGAGTTGCGCCAGCAGGGTCTGAGGGCAGACTTAATCATGGTGCGGAACTTACCTTCCGTCATGCCCAAGACTGTATTGATTTCACCCCTAGCCATGTTGTGATAACTCTTCTTCGGTTGGTTCGTAAGGAGGGTCTGGCTCGTCGATCTGTGATAGAAAGTGAGTGGTATCTTTACCCATACGTTCGTGCGCTCCGATGAGAAGCTTGCGGTGCGCTTTGAACTCTGAAGAGTTGGGATGGTTCAAGCAAAAATACATTGCCCTTCCCATTACGTCCAAGGCTTCAAGCATTATGTCTGCATATTGTCGTGCTTCGTCTAGGTCTGTTGTCATAGTTCTGTTAGTAATTAGATTAATCCTTCTGAGAGAATGTTGAATGCCACGGCTGCACATTGCGGAACTTGTCCGTTACCAATGGCTTTAAGTCGGTGTATCCGATGGGCCACCCCATAAGCCACTCGACCCACGAAGGGTTCAGTTGGACTTTCGGCTGGGTCGTTGCGCCAGAAGGAGTCAACGAGTCCCTTATCGATTGATTGATCGTGTATTGAGCCGTGTGACCACTCTTCCTCAGACGAGTCCAATTTGGTTGTGTTCCTCTTTTGCCCATGTTGGCATCTGGGGTAGGCCACCTCTTCACTGTGTCTGCTAGATTCAAGCTGTGACTCGTCTTCCCTTTCTTTGATAATCTCCGACCAGTCTCCGTCAGGATTGCGTCTGGATGCTCCGTCTCTTGACACGTTGGGGTAGGCCAAGACCCACATCCTGTCTCTTTTATGGGGCGCACCGATGCTCCTAGCTCCGATAATTCCCCATCGAGCATTATACCCCAACGAGGCCAAGTCTTCGAGGACAACTCCAAGTCCCCTAGTGCGAAGCAGAGGTGAGTTTTCGGCAAAGACAAATCTAGGTTGCATCTCGCCAATGAGTCTCGCATATTCCTTCCATAGCTTTGAACGCTCTCCAGTAATTCCTGCTCCTTTACCCGCCGCAGAGATGTCTTGACAGGGGAATCCTCCGCAAAGAACATCAACTGATCCTCTCCAGGGTGTTCCGTCAAGGCTGCAAACGTCGTCCCAGATTGGGAAGTTTGACAAGTGTCCGTCTCGTTGTCTAGCGAGGAGGACATCTCTTGGGTAGGGTTCAATTTCACACGCTCCGATTGGATTGTGTCCAAGTAAGAGGTCAGCGAGAATGCCGCCTCCTGCCCCTGCGAAGAGGTGGAAGGTGTTGAGCTTATGTTTGTTTGATTGTGATGCCATGTCATTTTATGTTTTAGTTTAGTTCTGTTATCTTAGTAATGGTGATGGGAACATTCGTCTTCCTTAGTTTGTATCCTTTAGTCTTGCTACCAGTAGTCAAGCATTTAATTGCTTCTTCCTGGGTGTGTGCTGTTTTGATAGAACCACAGGTTGAGGGCATGTCGAGACGGGTGTATGAAATCCTGTAGCAAGGCATCAATGAAACCTTCCTATGTGGTTCTTGAAGATGAACTTACCTTTCACGTCACGCGCACCTTCACGCTGCTTGGCTATGTTATACTTCAATGAAACGTAAGCCCCATGCTCCGCGTCTACTCGTCTAGCCTCATCTACATCCTTGCCATCAGGCCATAGAAGTAAGATGATGTCGGAGTCATTTTCAATGTCACCAGAATCCTTGAGGTCATACAAGGTAAGACCAGACTCACGCTTGGCTCCCTCACGATTTACTTGTGCTAGCAGGAATACAGGAACGTCCAACTCCATAGCCATTAGTTTCACTTGGTGTGAGACCTCAGCAATGCCGTCGTTCTTCTTCATGTTGCGATCCCAAGGAACAAGCTGGAGGTAGTCTATGACAATCCATTCAATCTTGTGCTTGCGCTTATACATACGAGCCTTGGCACGTAGCTCATCGATACTTTTAACGTAGTGGTTGGTAAAGATAGGAGCCTCTGCCATCTTGTCTGTTGCTTCCCATACACGCTTCTGATATTCTGGTTTCATCATCCCATCATGCAAGCGGTTGAGTGGTGTGGCGGCACAGGTTTGAATCATGCGGTTAGCCAGAGACTTAGCTTGCATCTCAAAGGAGAAGTAGAGACCTGGTATGTTGTGGGTAACTGCGTTCTGCAAGACAATGTTCAGGGCAAGGGCAGTCTTACCACAGGACGTAGGTGCGGCAATCACCATCACCTCTCCGTTGGCTACACCACCACAGCTAAGTTTCTCATCTACTTGTGCAATGCGAGTGGGCATGGCAGACACCTCATAGGTTCCATTGACCATAGCCTTGTAGTCCTCTCTGAGGGCTTCGGCAGCAGTTCTGATACTCCCGTCCCCCTTACCATCATCAACGTCCTGTAGGGACTGTAACGAGGCTTCGAGCTTAGACGTAACAGAGTCTGCCCCTTCCTCTCCTTCCTCTGCTTCCTCAATGGCGAGGCGGCAATGACGGATGGTCTGGCGAAGCTTAGACTTCTCCTTCACTATTTGAGATGAATACTTGGAGTGGGTTGCGGTCTCACAGGCTTCTTGAATTGTATAGATGGTGCTGATACCACCAATCTCATCCTCGTTACCATCGGAGCGTAGCTGTTCCAGTAGTGTGATGTCTGATAAACCCAACCCCTTCCCCACAATCTTCCCCATCGTAGAGAAGATTATAGAGTTGCGGGCTACATAGAAGTCCGAAGGTTGAACAACCTGTGACACCTCGTCGTAAACGGAACCATCTTCAGACAGAAGACAGGACGCAAGAACAACGGTCTCCGACTCTAGTGAGTGCGGGTGCGTGTTTTTAGATTTAGGCATACTTAGCTGTCTCCGTGTTCCTTTTGATCCATCACGAACTCTGCCGCTTCACGCAGGCATCCTTTGTCGTAAGGGTAGGTCACCAAAGACTGGCCGTGCTTGCTGTATAGAATTACAGACTCAGGGCGCATGTCTACGTCATATTGAAACTCAGGGTCGATGCCATTCTCTTCCATCCACGCAAGGATTTGATCTCCTGTGCGCTTCTTAGGTTTGTCAGAGACGCGCTCTGAAATCCAGTATTCGTCTCCGTCACATAGTGAGCCAACGTAGTCATCGACGAATCGTTGCTGTCCTGATATAACTTGTAGGCGTTGGACAAGTGTGTCCCCGTCCATGTGTTTGGCTGGGCCGTAAGGGTAGGTTGCTGTTTTAATAATCATGTTCTGTTGTGTTTATGGTTTGGTTATAGTGAATCTTTACTCATCTCTTCAAGAGCGTCATAGCCACGCATCAGTTTATTGGTGTAGCTTTCTGCCTTTGTTTCTGATACAATATCGTAATGCTCCTTGGTCATTTCTTGCAGGAAGCCATAGCGGTGTGAGGTGCGAACGCTCATTGCCGCGTATTTGTTGGCTATATACTGACCATAATATAGAGCTTCGGTGTAAGTATCATCACAATTTTTGGAAGTGCGGAAGTGGTTTGCAGCTTTGTCTCTGAAGCCTTGCTCCAGTTCTGTGCGTTCGTGCTTTGGTGTTCTGTGTGTGTCTTTTTGTAGTTTCATGTTTATGTTTGGTTTGGTTTGGTGTTATCTGAAAACAACAATCATAGAGTCGTGCATACCCGCCTTGTTAGTGACCCTATCTCCGAAAGTATTCACTCCCTCAAATTTCACCCGACCGCGCAAGAATCGAATTTCTGTTGCGTTTGGCTGTATCCAG
>Ga0207890_1000213_pt1 | contig 19308 bp, 27 predicted proteins | sample LinPmetageLP48_FD_184059 | JGI IMG/M metagenome (GOLD analysis project Ga0207890, IMG submission 184059) | Marine viral communities from the Pacific Ocean - LP-48 (SPAdes) | ecosystem: Environmental > Aquatic > Marine > Oceanic | place: Pacific Ocean | collected 2011-06-13 | reverse complement strand
TCTTTTGCTACATCGTCAATTGATGCAAGCGTGTACGGCTCGATATATTCGCTTAAATCATTTGCCATATGGTCTTCTTCCTCTCGATTCAATAGAATGTGTGATGAGCCTAAGTCTGGACTCTTGGAGTCGGAACAATAATGTCCCATCATTACCAAGTCACCATTTTCCACATCTATACAAGTCGAGTCGTAATAGCAATAATCACAATCGGTTTTATCTTCATAGGCATCCTCTACTCTGTCAAGCAGTTCATTATAATAGTCTTGCGCTTCTTCGGTGTAATTCTCGCCTGAATAGGCTTTATCCCCGAACTTTCTGTCGACATATTCCCCGACTGCATCTATGATTTCAATTTGTCTATCTGTCATAATTTCTGCGCTTTAATATTTAATATTGCGATACGCAATAAATTTAACTACGGCTTCGTATACCCCAAGCAAATCGTTATTGCATAGTGAAAAATCAATAGCATCTATTAGGACATAATCGGCTTCTTCAACACGTTTACATTCTTGGACTACTGGCATAAGCCAATCCCAAGATGTGTCCCACATTGGGTTTTCTGTTACATAGTCATCCACATTTGTGGTAAATTGTACTCTTCCATCATCGTGGAATTCGCATTCCATAAAATTGGCAATTAGCATATCTTCATTATTCATCTTAATCTAATTTTAGTTTTAATCCCTTTGAGGTATCGGTTTTTCCATCGATGACATTATATAATGTTATCTCGATTTGAGAATCGGAATCTTCTTGGTATAGGTGGACATCCCAATCTTTACCACCGATCCATACATCCCCAGAATACTCAAATATCATATTGGGTATGTTTATGTCGTTTATTATGTCAAACGCTTTTGAGAGCTCGTTAAAGTTTAGATTTTTAACTTTAGCTAACTGTGTTAAATATAATGTACTCATAATTTATTGGTTTTTGTAATTATTTTGTATTATATAAAGTTGATTAACTAGCTCTTGTTTTTCTTCCGACCAATGATCTATTGAGAGATCATAATTTATATGAAGGTTATTACAGATTTTTAATAAATCATTTAGTTCGTCTAATTCCGTTAATTTAAACGATTCATCTGTTTTTATTTTTTTATTCAACCCCTTCTTTTCATCATCACAACAGAACATATAATATATTTGTCTGTTTTTATTTTCACTTATTTTATTTAGTGTTTCCATAGTTTATTTATTAATATTCATCTATTGATTTTTCATCATCAAATGGAGACATTGTTGAATATGTATCTTCGCCATCAGCTATTGCACAAGCTCTTGCCCAACAACTTTCAGTATCCATACCTTCGTTTATGCCATCTTCCATTGCTTCAGATATTTCCCAAGCTCTATCGCTTTTTTCTTTTAATTCTTTGGTTATTGTCTCAATTTTATCTTCAAGTGTATCATTTTTAATTTGAAGTGTTATAATTTGATCTTCAAGCGTTTCAATTTCCATCTGTTAAAGTTTTTGTACCACATGAGGCACTATTAATAAAAGTTTTTCACCCCCAAAGGCGGGACAACTATGCCCCGCCAATGAAAGAAACCAACAAACAGTATTTTATATATTAATATTTAATGTATCTAGTGAAAGTTGTAATCCTAAACTTGGATAAGTGTTTTTGTACTTCCTTCATTGTCTCGAAGTGTTTCGAAATAACTTTTTTCTCATTGTCTAAGTACATTACTTCGTAGTATGGGTTTTCGTCCCAGTTAACATCTGTAACGTATCCAATTCTTGGATACGATATAAAAATATTTGCTTTCATAGTTTATTTAATTAAATTAATTCCTAATAACTCCCCAGACTATGGCTTGGAATTCATAACCTCTAATACCTACCATTTCAGCACATTTTAAGGTTAACTTTTCAATCTGTCTATATCTTAGCGGAGTCAATCCAGACTCTACAGTCTGACCAAAGCAAGCACGCAAATGCCATACATCAATAGTAACTTTGCTTGCGTCCAGTTCTGCAATGTTCTTGACAAAAGAATACGTTTTTGGTGATGCTTTTTCGATTCCTCGTTTACCTTTCGCAATGTCAAACGCTTTTTGCTTGTTAGTGTTAAAGGTGCAGACCTTAACATCTTTGGGCCCTTTCCCCTCATTGACGGCTTTTAAAACGATCTCAGTATCTATTATATTCCGTTTCCATTTATTTTTCGGACTTAATGCGCTGAGTACTTGCGCAACGATTAACGGGCTATGTCCGAATTTATAAGATAATTCAACGCACATTTTATTAGCTGACTGATACCACTCCAGGCCCTCTTCCATATCTTCAGATGTTCTGCTTGCATATATACTAAGTAGATTCTGTTTAATCTTACGTTTTTGGTATGGGGTAATGTTTTTTAATTTCATAATCTGTTGTTGTTGTTGTTTAAATTTATTAGTAATTGAATTGTACACCCTTAAAAATTGAACCGCATGAAGTACAATTTAAAAAGGTGTTTCGATTATTTAAATCTCGTCAGCAATTCTTTTAAAATAGGTTTTCTCTTTACCATTTAAATAATCATAGTATCTATTTGAAAAATCTTCATCCAAATTGCTTTTTGCATATAGACCAACACCCTTAAATGTCAGATCATCATTAAAAAGCTTTATGAAATGATAATTTAAACAATGATCCAAAGTAGGGGTATCAATGGGTAATTGTACCCATTTATCAAGACTTAGTATAAATATTTCAGTCTTCATAATTTACAAGGATTACATTTTGTTTTAAATAAGTTCGTAATGAATCCACTACCAACCCACTCTTCCGCAATAGATTCAATTCTAGATTTTTCTTTTTCTTTTTCTAAGTTTTCGGCAAACTCATAAATAACCTCTTCGCCTATGATGTATACCAACATATTTACCAGCGTTTCAGTATTGTCGTAAATCCCAACACAATCTGCGCCAAAATTGTCGAGCTCGTAACGTTGCACAAAGCTAACCGCGTTTAATTGCTCGATGTTATGCTTTTTTAACCATTGCTCGGTATTATAGTACCCAATCAAATAGTGATCCTCATTAAATAATGAAAAATGCAATTCGTTTACATCTTCGAAATTATGATACTTGTGATTTTCTTTGACATACTCTAAAAGCTCATTTTTTACCGACTCTATAGAATCGCTTGAAATGTTTAATAAATAGTTTTTCATCTGTTTGTTTTTTAAATTTCCGTTTCATCATTTTTGAATCTTCAGCCAAGGTTACACCTTGATACGGGGGCAGTTTAAATCGTGCCTAGGATCTTTTTTTATCCGTACACAGATTCGAAACTATCATCGGCAAAATCAAGTATTTTAAAAGCCTTATATAATTCCTTCGCATGATACAAGTTTTTGAAACAAAGATTTAAAACTTTGACGCTATCAGTATAGCAGTAATCTTCGTCTTTTTGATAATTCACATAGTCCAAGAACGAAGATATTTTATAGCAATAATCTTCGGCGTCCTGCCTATCGTTACCCATAGAATAAAACTTACCGTAGTAATGTTTTAGCTCAATTTCACATTTTTCAATGACTTCTTCAACGGTAATTTCATTACCATTCTTATCAAAGTTCATTTTGTGCAATTTTTTGTTAAAGTCTGTTTCCATATTTATTTTCTGTTAATATCCCTCTAATATAGTTAATAAGTTGTTAATATCCTAACCTTATGTATAAATAACCTCAAAGGGTCATTAAAATCATCGGTAAATATTAAGATTCTTTTGGGGGGGTTATTGTGCAAGGGAAGGTAAGAACTGAAATACTTTTTTCATTTTAAAACCATTTTAATTTGAAAATAACTAAGCGTAATACATACACTAAGGTAGGTAGTGTAATATGTACACTTAGACTCAAACGCTAGAAATTTTGGAACTCATTATATTGTATTGAGCCCCGTTGTATTTTCGATCCATTTCGGTATGATCAGGTCAACGTTTTTCAATGTATATAGTCCCCGCAAAAAACATATCTCATCAATTTTTTTCGATAGCCGTATCAGCTGTAATTAGGAAATCAATAGTATAGGTTACTTTGGTTACAGATAAGTTATTTCAAGAGGTATTTGTTCTTGGTTTATATATCTGTAAAAAACAAAACAATTCTAGAACAGAGTTATTGTGTGAAAAAAAACAAGACAAAACAGTGGCCCTTTGGATCTGGTGTCTTCTAATTATATTCCCCAACTTCTGAGGAAACGTTCTTAGTGGGGTTTGGGCTTGAGGCCCACCCACTGCATCACTTGTTCAAGTGGTACACTATTAAGAGTGTGACATTTCTAAAAGAACGGTGTGAAGTTACGGCAAAAAAAACGAAAAGTCAAGTGTTAAAGTATTACTTTAAGTACAGTTGTTAGCGATGCTTCTTCCTGTGGCAGTTAGCACACAAGACAATACACTTATTGATCTCCTTCATTACAAAGCTAAAAGAATAATCTTTAATTAGATCAGCAATGTTTCCTTTCTTATTAGATGGATCTATATGATGAAACTCTAAACAACCAGGATGTGTTTCTTTACAGCTATTACACTTTAGTGTCTTCTTGTAATCTTCTAGTCGTTTTCTTTTTCGGTTTCTATATTCTCTTTTCTGCCTTCTTCTTTTTTCTAATTTAGTTTCTTTTAGATCTTCCATCTTTGTGAGACTATCTTTTAGATATAAAAGTGTATAGTGAGAAAACCAATGATAGAAAAACCAATGATGATATGTATAGAATAAACAACATAGTTAAATATACAACGGACCTGTGTCTAAATTTATATATGTTATAGAAACGTCTTCTCCTTTTTCTATAGCTCTAGCGATCGCAGGGTATATTCTTTTGTAAGCAGAAACGCTTTGCCCTATAAAACCTTTCGTGTAGTCAGAGGTGTTACCTACCAAAAGACAACCCGCGGTATGTTCGTCTGTATTGCCTGTGTGTATTAGTATGTATTCAAAGCCAGGAACATCCTTCACCCACAGCATTCCTTTATGCATATCCTTATACTTGTCAGAGTACCGCTTATGGAATCCCCCTACAGTTCTAAGTTCTACATTATAGGTACCGCTAGGTATTCTTGTTTCCCCTCTTACTTTTATATCCCTATGTTCATCTTCTAGTGTGTACGCTAAAAACTTTGTTGCATAGGTAACGTCTAAGAGAACTCCTAGAGTTCTATCTTGACCGCTATCATATCTTAGGACCTTTAGTCTCATTTCAATGTGTGTTGGTTTGGTCAAAGTTAGTAAATTTGTCTTATGAGTAAATTCAAGAAACTTGTAGGAGAACTACAAAAAGAAGGTAAGTCTGAGGAATCAGCAAAGAAGATCGCTTATTCTATAGGAGCGAAGAAGTATGGCAAGGCAGGTATGGCTAAGAAGGCAGCAGCTGGAAGAAAAAAAAGCTATCGAGTAGGTGGTAAGACACCCGTAGAGCCAGAGCCTCTCACAGAAAAAGAAAGAGCTATTATTGCTGCAGAGAGAGAAAGACTAAGAAAAGCAAGAAGAAAAAATAAAAGAGATATTTCTTTAGCAAGGTATGGTGGAGAAATAGAATATGCTGTGGCCAAAGAGCTTGGTGAAGAATGGGATCCAACACGAAGCCGTTCCTTCAGAAAATATTTCGTAGAATCAGAAGGACAAAGAGATTCTTTAGATCAAAAAGGATCCCCTATGCATCAAGAATATATATATGACTTAAATAGGGGAAAGACGGGAGGTTCTGCATATGGACCAAAGATGTTTGGACTTGGAGATAGGGATCGTAAAACCAGAAGGACTATACGGACAAGAACCCCAGAAGAAAGATACAGAGCAGGATTAAAAAAGAATCCCGACTATGATTATAAGCTAAAAAAAGGCGGTAAGGTAAAGGCTAAGAAGTACAAGAGAAAATGAAAATTAAAAAAACTAAAGACAGTAAAAAGGTAGATGCACCTAAGGGTTATCACTGGATGACCGAGAAAGGTAGGCACTTCTTAATGGAGGGAGACTATAAGCCCCACGAAGGGGCAAGTCCTTCCGCTCCCTTTAGGGTTGTTACCCACGATAAGTCTATGAAGGCAGATATGGGTATGAAGCTTGAGGCTATGAAGACAGCTAAGAAGTACAAGAGCGGGGGGTCTGTTAAAAAAAAAGCCCAATAGCTAAACGATACGGAGACGGACACTCTAGAAAAAATTCGTTTAGCCCTAACTCTAATTACGGAAGTACATCCTCGCATTTAATGGAATCAGCAGAAGCTGATGGTAAGTTTTATGCTTACCCAACTTTATTTCCTAACCCTATGTCAAATCAATCTAGCCAAGACCCTAAAGATTGGATGGAATTAGAAAGTAGAGATGCTTTTGATTATGCAGCAAGTGTAGGGGAACTCTATAAGTTTGATACAGACGAAGAGGCTAAAAAGTGGGCTAAAGGAGGATATAAAAAACAATACAATAAAGGAGGTAAGGTAAAGTCTAAAGTAAACCAAGCGGGAAACTACACACAGCCAGGTATGAGAAAAAGAATATTCTCAAGAATTAAGTCTGGATCTAAAGGAGGCAACCCAGGACAGTGGTCAGCTCGCAAAGCACAGATGTTAGCTAAAGCATATAAAGCAGCGGGGGGAGGATATAAAAACTAATGGCACTACGTAAATCACAACAGTCACTAAAGAATTGGACCAAGCAAAAGTGGAGAACTAAGTCGGGTAAGAAATCATCAGAGACGGGAGAAAGGTATCTACCTGAAGCTGCTATCAAAAACCTTACAGATTCTGAGTATGCTTCAACCACTAGAGCTAAAAGAGAAGGAACAAAAAAAGGAAAGCAATTTGTTGCTCAACCTGATTCGATTAAAAAGAAAGTAAAACGATATAGAACTACGAAAGGTTGATTGGCTCAGTTCCTTCTAATTTTCTATATATTCTCTGTACTAATAGTCTTCCTTTTTGAGACAAAGCGTAACGAACACGATAATTAAATTTAGTCTCATCTCTAAATATATGATCTTCTATTGTCTGTGCTGGAGTAAGCTTATCAAAGTGCTTATATATGTATCCTTTTTTTACCAACGGGTATATTCCCTTGTCTGCTTTTTTCATTTGAGCTATACTTCTTTTTAGTTTTTTACATATATAATCAATAGTAAAGAACTCCAGATCATATATAAAAAAAAGAATGTCTAAATCTGTTTTGGTTAACTGATTATTTTGTCGCAGATCTCTGTACACTAAAGAGATATTCTTTAAAAAATTTTTATTTATAAACTTCTTTTCTATTTTAGAAGAATCTCTAAATAATTTCTTTCGGCTAACTGTACTTTTAGGCATATTCCTATCTTTGCTATAAAAGTAATAATATGGCAAGTCTTTCTGGTCAAAAAATTAAAGATAAATTTAATCTTCTTTTAAAGTTAGAGTCTGCAGCAGCTTCTGCTACTGAACAAGTTATTGAAGATGGGGCTGGGAATAACACTGCCTTAAAATTATCTACCGACACTCTTGAAACAACAGGTAAGTTGAAAATACCTACAACTACCGCCACATCTAATACAGATGTTAGTGCATTAATGATGGACTCTACTGGAGAGGTTGTTCTTAGAAACTTATCTACGGCTGCAATTGGAGGAAGTGCTATTAATGCATCGTCTCCGTTAGCTACAGCAACAGTAGCAGGAACTACTAATGTAAGTGTAGTAGATGCAGGAACCCTTAACCCATTAACTTCTAGCACTTTAGCTACAGCTGATAAGTTTTTAGTATGGGATGAGAGCGCAAGCGCGTATTTATATTTAGACGCGTCTAACCTATCTACGTTTGTAGGGAATAATTTAGGCGGTGGCGGAGGATCAGGAACTGGTCAGTCTACTTTGCTTTTAAGAATGGCAGCATCTCAATCAGTTCCAGTAAGCAGCACACCTACAGCAGCTACAACATTGGTAGAGTATACAGCCGCTTCAGAAACAAGAAATGAAACAGCCGCAACAGGAGACACTAGGCTTTTTGGAACCTCTGTAAATACTGACTTTACTATCCAAGCAACAGGAAGTGTTTCTAATCAAGTATTACTTCAAACCTGTGACGTTAACTGCTTTGAGTTTGAGGCAGTTATAGAGTTTGATGAGAGTGATGCAAACACTAATTTATACGCACAAGTTAGAATTGCAGGAACAACTATTGCTGAATCAAAGTCAACATCTACAGTAGGTAATATTGTAGGAGAAAAACAACTTATAGTTAGAGGATTCTATGGACCTACTAGTTCAGTAGATAGAATACTTACACTTACTGTAGGCTCTTCTACAGGTAACGCTACAATTAACGGTGGTTACTTCAAAGTCACAAATGTTGGAGTTCCTGTAGCATAAGTTGTATATTCGTAATATGGATTACGAAAGCCGATCAGAATTAATTTTAAAAATACAATTAAAGATTGATGACCTTATGGAGCTAATCTCCGATCCAAGGGTTTCAAAAGATTGTATGGCTGTATATTGTTTTGGAATAAATGTAGAAGAAGTATACAATAAACAAGCAGAAGTGTATGAGTACTTCTCTGGATTTTCTGCTGACAATCCTGACGAGATTAAAATAATGCTAGAGACAGTAGCTAAAAGCTACATAAGCTCTATAGGCAAACCTAATGCCCCTACAGACTCAATTGATTATTGGTTAAATCTTTAATAAAATGGAAACATCAAGATACGCAAGGTGCAAAAAATGCAGAAGGAATATAGATTTATATTTAGAAGCTGCGGCTAGATTATATATGTACATTGATCACACACCTAAAGCAAAGAAGGAAGCAAAACTTCAAGAAATAGAATTATTAAATAAAATTGCTAAGATTGATCCAGGGTTCGCAGAGAAATGCGGATGGCTAAGTCCTAGCTCTTAATAGAATTAAAATGGAATTAATTAGAAAGATAATAGTGGGTATCAACCCCAAAGACGCTATGGCTTATTTCGTGGGCCAAAGGGCAGGAGAAGCTAAGGTCGACTCTATAATATTAGACGAAAGGGCATTATCGAAACACGGAGTAAAAAGATATTTGGTTTATCTATCTCATCCTAGCGATGGTATAATGCTATGGAAAACAATAGATAATATGCCTTGTTTAATCGAACACGACTGCGAATTTAAATGAAACCTATAAGGAAATTTATTGTAAGAATACCCAAGGCCGTTAACGATGTTATTAAGGTGGGGGGTAAAGAGTTATTTATAGATTCTAAGTTCACAGAGTTTGACCATAGAGCATACGAAGGAAAGGTTGTTGGCGTTCCTTTATTTTATGACACGGGAGTAGAAGTTGGAGACACTCTTTATTTTCATCACCACGTAGTTCTTGGAGGTAATCATTTTATAGCTGGAGATAAAAAACTAGAGGAGCAAGACCGAAGAGGACAGTTTGTGTACTCAGATTCTGATCTTTATTATGTAAACTACTCTTATCAGTTTGATCCAATATGGAATCAAGCGTATGCATATAAGAGTGAAAAAACAGGAGAGATAAAATTATTAGGTCATTATGTATTCTTAAAACCAGCAGAACAAAAAGATGTTATAACATCTAAATTAATTGAACTATTACCTCAAGAGAAGCCACCCAATCAGTATGGTTATGTGGAGTTTGAGAGTGAAAAAACTAAAGAAATAGGTCTTAAAAAGGGAGACAAAGTTTATTTTATTAAAAACGGAGACTACTCTATGGAGATAGACGGACAAAAATTATATAGAGTATATTTAGAAAACATTTATGCGAAGATCCCAAAACAAGTATGACAATGTAGCTACAGCTAGAAACCTTATGGAATCTATGCAGATAGCTATTGAGAATATGATTCAAGAAATACAGAAACCCGTAGATCAGGAACTGTCAGGATCTCAGCGTAAGGCAGAGCTTCAGTCTATAAAGCAGACAGCTGTAGACGCAAAGGAATTAATTATTGAAAGAGAGAAGTTACAGCAGCTCGTAAAAACTCTCGAAGAAAAAGGAGAACTAAAAGATGCTCAAGATTATTCAGGTGGATTCGCAGAACAATATTCAAAGTGATGATTTAATATATTGGAACGATGAGTGGAATAAAAACAATAAAAGAAGAAATAGTTATAAATATATGTCCTGATAATACTGAAGGAGATGTTATTTCAATATCTAATCTTGATATACAGCTTCCTAAAAAACCTTCTAATTCTAGAATACTATTCTACGATAAAAAAAAAGAACATCAAAAATGGGAACGTCAAGATCTTCCTAATGAATTAAAAAAAATAAAGTCAATGGATGAATGGTTAGATATGCCAGATGTATTCAGAAATCAATATCAAAATTATATAAAACAAGAATATGAAAGACGAAGAAAAGGAGTATGGTTTTACAATAATGGAGAGCCAACTTACATCACAGGGAACCACTACTTTTTCCTCCAATGGTCTAAAATTGACGTGGGTTACCCAAGCTTCCTATCCTTTCAACGTGATTTATTCCTGCACCTAGAAGCCTGTATATCAGACAATAGGAGTCTCGGACAGATATATGTTAAATGTAGAAGATCTGGTTACACTCAAATGTCATCTTCTCTTTTGGTAAACGAGGGGTCTCAAGTGAAAGATAAGCTGCTAGGCATAATGTCCAAAACAGGAGCTGACGCTCAAGAGAATATCTTTATGAAAAAGGTGGTCCCTATATATAAATCTTACCCTTTCTTTTTTAAGCCTATTCAAGATGGAACCACCAACCCAAGGATGGAGCTTGCTTTTAGAGAACCCTCTAAAAGAATAACTAAAAAAGTAAAGACATCAGTAAAGGGAGAGGCTTTAAATACTGTCGTGAATTGGAAAAGCACAACTAATAATGCTTACGATGGAGAAAAACTTCATCTTTTATATATGGATGAGGCGGGTAAATGGGAAAAGCCTACAGACATAAGAGAGTCGTGGAGAATACATAGAACTTGTTTACTTGTTGGTAGGCGCATAGTAGGAAAAGCTATAGTGGGAAGTACGGTAAATCCATTAGACAAAGGAGGAAGGCAATTTAGGACTTTAGTTAGAAGTAGCGACCCCTCTGATCGTAACGAAAATGGAAGAACAAAGAGTGGGCTTTACAGCATATTCGTTCCAGCGTATAATGCTCTTGAAGGTTTTTTTGACTTATATGGCAATCCAATTGTAGACGATCCTAAAACTCCTATTGTGGGATTAGATGGAGACTTAATAACTATTGGTGCTCGAACTTTTTTAAAGAACGAAAGAAAAGCTTTAGTCAATGACAGCTATGAATTAAACGAAGTAATACGACAGTTCCCATTTACTGAGGATGAGGCATTTAGAGACAGTGCAAAGTCTTCTGTATTTAATGTACAGAAAATATATGAGCAGGTTCAATACAATCAAGAGCTTTTTCCTTCACCTGTTGTCCAAGGTAATTTTATATGGAAAAACGGAGTTGCTGACACGGAGGTTTTATTTAAACCAGATTCTAATGGAAGATGGAATATATCTTGGATGCCACCCGTTGAGCTAAGAAACAAAAAAACACCAGAGAATAATTGGATTGGTGTAGGGGGTGTTGACTCTTATGATATAGATGCAACTGTAGATGGAAGAGGATCAAAAGGCGCTTGTCATTTGTACAACAAGTTTAATCTTACTCACCCATCAAATATGTTTGTTGCTGAATATGCTTCAAGACCTCCTCTAGCAAAAATATTTTATGAAGATGTTTTAATGGCTTCTCGTTTTTATGGATACTCTATATTAATAGAAAATAATAAATACGGAATAGCTAGGCATTTTGAATCTAGAGGGTACTCCCATTTTCTTTTAGACAGACCTGATCATTTAGGAACAGGCTTTGGGACAAAAACTAAAACCAAAGGCATACCTTCTAATTCTCAAGATGTCATACACGCACACGCTCAAGCTATTGAGGCATATATACATTCTCACGTAGGATTAAATGAAGAGACATTAATTCACGGGAATATGTATTTTGACAAAACATTAGAAGATTGGATTAACTTTAAAGTGGACAACAGGACAAAGTATGACCTATCTATTTCTAGTGGTCTTGCTTTGCTTGCAGCGCAAGGATCTTCTGTTAAAAAAGAAAAAACTGACTTTAGTGAAAAAAAGTTTTTCCGAAGCGGTCGCGTTATATTAAGATAAGTTGAATAACTATATTTGCATTTAAGACTATTTTACGTATGTCATACAAACAAATGAGTAATGGAGCTTCTTCTTTTCCCGATGCATTGGCATCGACTGAAGAGAAAATGTCTCTTTCTTATGGCTTGAAATATGCCAAAGCTATATATGCTCAGTGGTCTGGAAGTGATCAAGAAAATTCATTATACGGTAGAAGGTACAGAGAATTTCAGATAAATAGAGACTACGCCCAAGGAACTCAAGACACTTCTATATATAGGCAAATACTTTCATCATTAGATCCTAACAATGGAAGTGGGGCTTTACTAACTTTAGATTACACACCTGTTCCTATTGTCCCTAAGTTTGCTAAGATAGTAGTTAATAAAATACTTTCTAAAGATCCATATCCTCAAGTAGAAGCTGTAGATCCTTTATCCAGGTCTGAAAAAGAGCAAAAGAAAAATGCCGCTATTCTTAGAATAGAAAATAAAGAAATGATTCAAGAGGCTAAGAGCTTGGGCCTGGATGTAGAAGTAGATCCAGATAAATTACCAGACACCCCTGAAGAAACAGAAATATTTTTAGACACCAACGTAAAGACTGATGCAGAAATAGCTGCACAGCTAGGAGCTCAAATGACGCTTCAGTGGAATGATTTTAATGATAAAATATATAGACGTTGTGTTAATGATTTAGTTAATGTAGGTATGGCTGTTGTTAAAAGAAACAACGACCCTAACTATGGTATTACTGAAGAGTATGTAGACCCAGCTTTTTTTATTCACAACTATACTGATGATCCTTCATTGTCGGACTTAACCTACGCAGCTCACTTTAAGAAGATCACTATTATGGATCTTAAAAGAGTCGCTAGGGATCAGTTTACAGAAACACAGTATGAAGAACTAGCCCGTACTGTTATGAATAAGTACGGTAATGATCCACAAAACTTTCTAACTCAATATGCTCCTTATCAACTAGATGGAAGCACATATAGGTATGGCTACGATGACTACAAGATTGAGATACTTGAATTTGAGTTTAAGTCTGTAGATAATATTATATACGAAAAGAAAGAGTCTATGTTTGGCAACATTGGATTCTATCATAAAGGCACAGAGTACAACGCCCCTCAGCAGTCAGTATACGATAGAAAGGCAGTATATATGCCTAACGCTACAGTATATGGGGGCAAGTTTATTGTAGGTACAGATTACGTATATGATTACGGTGTTCAAAAGAATATACCTAAAAATGTTCACGATATTTCTAAGGCTCAGTTGTCTTATTCTTGCGTAGCTACAAATTTGCGAAATATGTTGCCTAAGTCTTTAGTTGGAAGTGTTGTTGGTTTTGCTGATATGCTTCAAATTACTCACCTTAAGATTCAACAGTCTATAGCAAAAGCAAAGCCAGATGGTCTTATTATAGATATTGAAGGATTAGAGAATGTACAGCTAGGTAAGGGCGGTGAGCTTCAGCCATTAGAAATTCAAGACATATATGAGCAAACGGGAGTTTTTTATTATAGGTCTAAAGATCCAGAAGGATCATTTCAAAACCCACCTGTTAGAGAAATTGGAAACAGGATAAGAAACATTCAAGAGCTTGTAGCTATTTATAATCATTACTTAAGAATGATACGTGATGCTACGGGTATTAACGAAGTAGTGGATGGAACAACTCCTAAAGGAGATGCTTTGGTTGGCGTTAGAGAACAAGCTATAAGCGCAGCCAACAACGCTCTTTACGATATAACAAATGCATCAATGGTACTTTACAAAAAGGTTTGTGCTGACATTGTTAAGTGTTTACAAGTTCTTCCTCCCGACAGTATTATTTACAAAACTTATACAAACGCTATAGGCGAAACTAATATGGCTGTTCTATCGTCTTTTAGTAATTTATCAATGTATAATTTTGGAATTAAAGTTGTTTCAGAATTAAATGATAGTGACAGACAATATTTAGAACAGAACATACAAATAGCTTTATCTCAAAAAGAAATAGATTTGGAAGATGCTATAGCTGTACGTCAGTTAAGAGACGTAGAGCAAGCTGAAAGGTTATTGGTTGTTAGAAGAAAGAAAAGAATTAAAGCTATGCAACAGCAAGCGCAACAGCAAGCTCAAGTTAATGCTCAAGTAAATGCTCAGCAAGCTGAAGTTTCTGGCCAAGTAGAGATGCAGAAAAAACAATTTGAAGCTCAATTAGAAGCTCAAAAGCTAGAGCTAGAAACATCTTCTAAAATGCAACTTATGGAGCTTCAGTATACTTTTGATATGCAACTTCTTCAGGCTAAAGGTCAGTTTGATGTTGTAGAGCAACAGATTGAAAGTGGAGTCAAACAACAAAACGACTCAATGAAAGAAGATAGAAAAGATGAAAGAGTAGAACTGTCTGCTGTAGAGCAGTCAAAGCTCATCGCCCAACGTAAAGGAGAAACGGGACCTATTACCGAAGGAGAGGAAGACAGTCTCGTAGACTTGATCTTAAATCAGTAAATTTGTACTATGGCTACCTGTAATCCCTCTTCTCTTTCAGTCGATCTAGACATTTCACAACAGGTCAATGTTACTTGTAGGAAAGGAGACTCTTTTGATTTACAGTTTACTGTTAAGAATGCTAGTGGGGCTTTAATAGATCTAACCTCTTACAGCTTTGTTATGCAAGCAAGAGCAAGTGATCAGGGAGCTTTAATAATTGACACAACGGGAAATGTTGCAACTGGTTTTAAAATAACTGGGAGTGCGGCTGGTGTTGTAACAGTTGAATCTTCAGCTGCTTTTATGAAGACCATTACAGCTGCGACATATGTCTATGACTTGGTAGCAACAGTATCAACCACAGTGCAAACTTGGTTCTTCGGTACCTTCGTTGTTAACCAAGACATCAGTCAATAGTGTCAGATTCATTAAATATAGTAATCAATGAGGAGACCAATAAGGTAGTAGCTACCATACCTTCAGTCACTCCAGTAACTTCTGTAATACAACCACAGAATACTATATCTATAATTCAAGACCCAGGAGGCACTTCTTTCTTAACTAACGTACTAGCAGGTCTAGGCATATCAGTAACTTCCGCAGGAAGTAACGCTACCGTTGCGTTAAAAAACGCTGCTAATTTTACGGACTCAAAAATATTAAAGTGGGACTCTACTAACGGTCAGTTTGTAGACAGCGTAATAACTAATAATGGTAATGACTTAGGTGTTAACATAAGTAACCCCACAGCAACTCTTCACGTTGCGGGAAGCTTTAGATTAACAGAGAAGTTTTATGACTCTACCAATTCTGCTGGTACCGATGGGCAAGTGTTACTATCCACAGGAACTGCTGTAACTTGGAGCAACGCTGCAGGAGACATAACAAAAGTAATTGCAGGAACAGGATTATCAGGAGGGGGTGATCAAGGGGATGTTACTATTCTCATAGATTACTTAGGTGCTGATAATTTTATACTTTCCGCTGCAGATAACAAGTCAACTGCAATAGCTTTAGATTCATTAATAGTTATTAGTGACGAGTCAGATAATGACGTTAAGCTTCAGCTAGTGTCTGACTTACCTTTCACTAATAATCAAGGAGACATAACAGCCGTTACTGCAGGTGTTGGATTAAGTGGTGGTGGTTCTATAGGTGATGTTACTGTAAATGTGGACTACTTAGGAGTAGATAACTACATCCAAGCGGCAGCAGATAATAAAGGAACCTCTGTCGTAAGCGCTGACTTTATTGCAGTAGCATCAAATGCCGATAATAATGTAAAACTTCAGAATGTATCTGATCTCCCGTTCACTAATAATGTCGGTGACATAACACAAGTTAACGCAGGTTCTGGACTAAAAGGAGGAGGATCTTCTGGATCTGTTACTGTTTCTGCAGACTATGACGGCACTGATAATATAATCTTATCAGCTACAGACTCAACAGGTACAGATCTTGTTAATGATGATAAGTTATTAATTAATGTAGACGGCACTAATGATGTCAGCTATTACAATGTAAGCGACTTACCTTTTACCGTAGTCCCCACAATATCATTCGAAGTAGAAGGAGACAGTGGTACACCTCAATCAATAGACAACGGTAACACTCTTCTTATTTCTGGAGGTACAGGCTTGGCTAGTGTAGCAGGGGCAACGGACACCGTTACTTTAAACCTTAACAACACTTCGGTAAGTCCTGGGTCTTATACTTACTCAAGTATTACAGTAGACGCTCAAGGAAGACTAACTGCAGCATCAAGTGGGGCTGCTCCAGGTACTATGAGTACGTGGGTTATTTCTGACGGATCGAATGATCAAAGTATTTCTAACGGCCAGACTGTAACTATTAGTGGAGGTACAGGAATAACAAGTGTTCTTAGTGGATCTAGATTAAATACTATAACCGTAGCCCTTACCGAACTACCTTCTAATACAGATACCCTTCAAGCGGAGGATCTCTTGGTTGGACTTTGGAACTCAGGTGTAGATCAAGGAACTAAAAGATTAGATGCTATTCCATTAAACACTTGGGCTTTACCTACGGCTAACATTAGTATGAACAGTAAAAAGCTAACCTCATTAGCTGATCCTACTGTTGATCAAGATGCAGCCACAAAAGCTTATGTAGATTCTGTTACTGCAGGGGGTGTCATTTTCCAAGGAGGATATAATGCATCTACAAATAGCCCTGATTTAGATGTATCACCAAGTTCAGCGATAAGAAAGGGATGGATGTATACTGTTACGGTAGCGGGAGACTTTTTTACTGAAGCGGTACAGATTGGAGATTCATTAATATCTCAAGTAAATTCCCCTACTTCATTATCTGATTGGACAACCATACAGAACAATATTGATGTAGCAACAGACAGTGTTCAAGGTATTGCAAACTTTCCTACATCGGGAGGTCTCGCTGTATCAAGCGGAGCAGTTTCTATAGCTACACAAGGAGGCTTTACTGCTGGGTCTTTTGGTGGCGCAGGAAAAACAATAACCTTAACGGTAAACAATAAAGGAATATTAACTGCAGTATCGGATGCTTCTAATTCTGACTTTGGATTTGCAGCGACTATAGGAGATGGATCTACCAACCCTATTGTTATAACCCACGGCTTATCTTCGACAGATGTTATTGTTCAGTTCTTTGATATATCTACTGGGGCAACTATATATCCTGACGTAACTAGAACATCAAATACACAAGTTACTATTACAACTACAACTGCTTTAGCAAATAATAGTACAAGAATATTAATATCAAGAGTCGACTAAAATGGCAATAAAATTTTTATCTAATCAAAGTATTTCGGGCACACTTTTAGTAGAAGGGGTAGCAACCTTTAATGCTAATATTGTTACTGATCTTAATATATCATTAGTAGATAGTACTGATACAACTTTAGGTAGATTAAATATTGGAGCAGGCAGTGACCTTGTTCTTTATCACGATGCTACAAATAGTTATATTCAAAACGCTAGTGCTGGAAGATTAAGGATTGACTCTAACTCTTTAGAGATAAGAAGTTACACAGGTGGAGAACTTTTTATAACTGCAGATTTAAATGGAGCTGTAACTCTTTATTACAATAATACTGTAAGACTTAATACCACCGCCACGGGAACTCAGTTTCCATCGGCCTTAGTTGATACTGCAGGTGGTGTTGGAACTAGTGGTCAAATATTAAGCTCTACTGTTTCGGGTGTTTCTTGGATTAATGCACCTACAGGATCTATAACAGGATCAGGAACAGCAACAAGAGTGGCCTTTTGGGATACCTCAAGTAGCTTAACAAGTGACGCTAATTTGTATTGGGACAATACTAATGATAGATTAGGCGTAGGTACTAACGCTCCTGACAGAACATTAAGTATAGTTAGCTCTGATTCTGTTGTGGCCGAGTTTAAAACAACAGGCCAAACATTAGTAGACATAAATGCTGCAACTGATGCCGCTTCAAACGGTATTAGATTCCTAGAAAACGGGACAGCTAAGATGGCTATAAGTTATTTAGCATCGGGCGATTATTTTCAAATAGGAACTAATTGGGCTACTGGTGGAGAAAGATTTGTAGTAAAAGAAAACGGTAATGTCGGAGCTGGTGTAGGTGCTGAAAACACATCTTACGCATTGGAGGTTTTTTCTGCAGGTGCTGACGTAGCAAAGTTTAGTGGATCAAACGCTACAACCTCTAGTATTCACATCAATAACTCTAGAGCTACAGTAGGCAATACTGCTAATTTAAAGTTTGGAGCATCAAACAATACCACTGGTGGTGTTATAAGTTCTGTTGCTGGAACAGCTAACGGTAACACAGCTGATATGTCTTTCCAAACTATAAATGGAGGAACACTAGAAGAGAGGCTAAGGCTTGATAACACAGGTCAAATAAAGCTTAGTAACTATGGAGGTAGTGGATTCACTGGTACAGCCGCATTTAATTTATCTGTTGACTCATCTGGTAATGTAATTCAAACTGCAAATCCAGGTACTGGTAGCGGTACTGTTACAGGATCAGGCACCGCAACACGTCTAGCTTTTTGGGTAAACAACAATTCAGGTGGTGTATCCACAGAGCTTAGTAGCGATGCAAATCTATATTGGGACAACACTAATGATAGATTAGGGGTTGGAACTAATACGCCTGATGCTAAATTAGATATTCAAGGTGATGGAGCAGATTTCTTTTTACAATCAGTAGATCATAAAATAGCGCGTATTCAACCAAGAGGAACAGGAGTAAACTTAGATAAAGGATTATTTTCTTTATTTAGTACAACTACGGAAAGTGTTAGAATTGATACAGCTGGTAGTTCTTGGTTAAATGGTGGCAACGTAGGAATAGGGACTACTTCGCCTATAGGTACACTTCATTTATCAGATGCAACTGGTGGTACTGTTTACATACAAGATTCTGATGGTACTGCTACATATAGTGTAACAAGTATTTCAAATGGTGGTAATAATTTAAGTTTAGATACTCGTAGTTCAACAGGAACTTTTGTATCTACTGATTATCAAATTGCTAAAAACGCATCAGGTGCTGACTATCATAGATGGTTCACGCAAGGTACAGAAAGAATGCGTATTAATAGCAGCGGCAACGTAGGAATTGGGACGACTACGCCTGATGTTAGCGGTGCAGGTACATCAAGCACTGTTTTATCAGTAATTGAAACTGCTGGAAATAGG
>Ga0207890_1000201_pt1 | contig 20251 bp, 15 predicted proteins | sample LinPmetageLP48_FD_184059 | JGI IMG/M metagenome (GOLD analysis project Ga0207890, IMG submission 184059) | Marine viral communities from the Pacific Ocean - LP-48 (SPAdes) | ecosystem: Environmental > Aquatic > Marine > Oceanic | place: Pacific Ocean | collected 2011-06-13 | reverse complement strand
TAATTTATTAAATAGTCCAGGAGCTGGTAAGTGCGTTGTAGTTGAGGAAACTAACTGGTTCATAGAGGTAGACCTTACAAAAGCATATCAAGCAACTAACGTTAATCTTAAGTGCGAGATGCTTGGAGTAAATGCAAATTCAGTAGCAACACAAATTACTGCCGCTAATCTCAATCAAGTAGCAGAAATCTTAAAGACAGCATATACTGACGGGGTATCAACTAGCCCATTTGGACTGTATCATCGTGATGTTCCAGACCTTGCAAGAATTTATAGATTTGATGTTCCTATGACTATTCGAGCGACTAATGGAGCTGGAGAATCAAACGTCTTTCCAGATAATTTTGTTAGCGTAAAACTAAAAATCAAATACAGGGTCTTCGACTCAACAACTTTCTGATGAACGATATCATATACAGGTCTACGGTTGGAACTGGCGGTTTTATAGCCACCATAGAGCTTTCTCCTATTAATGAAGTCCTTGGTTTTTGCGTAGGTCTTGCAACCTTTATTTACATGGCTGCATCTGCAATTAAAGTAATCAAAGAACTTAAAGACAAATAATGACCCCAGAACTACTAGCAATGCTCGGAGGAGGTGTCAGTGGCTTCATAATGAAGCTTATTGGCACACAGATGGACAATCAAGCTCGTCAGTTTGAGCGCATGATTACGTCTCAACAGATGGCAGATGCCTCGGCTGATGCTGCTGCAAAACGTGATGGAGGAGTCCTAGTCCGCAGGTTTTTAGTAATAGCAACCGTCTTTGCCATTGTAATAGCCCCATTCGTCTTTGCATGGACAAATGTAGGGGTTACCATAGGTAGAGAGACAAACGGCTTTCTAGGGCTATTTAAGAGCCTACAATGGGACACCGTGCAAGGATTCGTCATTTTACCCGAAATTAGGCAGACTGCCTTAGCCATTGTAGGATTTTACTTTGGTTCATCTCAAATTAAATAATATGAAAACAAGCTGTAAGCCACGTAATCCCGGTAGCGGAAAGAAAATGTCACGTAAAACTTTAAAATGAGCTTATACGAAAACATAAACAAACGCAAAAAAGCGGGAACCAGCCGATCCAAAAGCAAATCTACTGTTAGTAAAAAAGCATTCAGTAATATGAAAAAAGGTTTTCCTAAAAAGAAATCTAAGTAATGAAAAAATGTCCTCTAGGACAAGCTTTAAACGAAACGGAAGGGCGAAAAGCAAAAAACGCCATATTAAAATCTATTCAGATGTGTGAGCTTAAAGACTCATGCTACTGTCAAAAAAACATTAAACTAAAACAACTAAGGAAAAAATAGATATGCCACAAGGAAAAGGAACATACGGAAGTAAAGTAGGTCGTCCCCCCGCTAAAAAAGCCATGAATAAACGTCCAATGAAACGAGCAGCACGTAAGCGCAAGTAGTAATTTAAAAATATGCCACGATATTCTGGATACGGAGCAAATGATTCCAAGATTGCCGACGAGTTCGACACTGGATACTTTGGCTTTAATAATAGGTTTCGACCCGATCAGTTGAAGCCGGGTGTCCTTGCGGACTCTCGCAACGGCAGAATGGATCTAAATGGCGAATGGCAAGTCAGAAAAGGCATTGAAAACATTACTAGTGAATTAATTTCTGGAACCACTGGGGTAGTTCTTAATTTTTTATTAGATGACACTGGCACTGCTCCAGTAATAAATAATAATGCACAGCCTAGAATTTGGGCCTCTTGTGCTTACTCTAACCCAAACGAAACTTCTAGCCAGTATATTGTTACCGCTCAAAACACCGAAGCAATCGCAAGCAATCTTGATACTAGCACAGCGGTAAAAGTCGCTTATCCTCCGTCTTACACATTGGGAAGATTGTCCAGTTTAACTCAAGCATTCAGGCAAGTAATTCTTTTTATAGGAGGAAAAACCTCTTTAGTTTGGGATGGAGTTGTTACTTCTGTAACCGTTGACAAGTTTGATGTTGGGAAAACTTATAAAATTGATTCAATAGGAGACACGGTCTGGGCAAATGTAGGAGCCTCCGCAACTCCAACGGTAGGTGAAATTTTTACTGCATCCGCAGCAGGGACTGGAACTGGAACTGCATTTTCTGGATTTACGAAAGTAAAAAGTGGAACTTACGAACAACCCGAAAGACTTGGAAATCCTCTTGTAAATAATACAGTAATAACAAATAATGTTGTTTCGGTAGTATCAACTAATCATGGTCTTAAAGTAGGAGATGAGATAGTTGTCGTAGACCCTGGATCAACTACATTGATTACGGGTGAAAAATATTTTGTTTCATTTGTTGCTAGTGTTAACGGATTTGCGTTTCTTGCAGAAAAAAATGATTCTTCAGACACCGAAGCTCATTTCACAAAACCAGTATCTCAAGGTGTAGGATACGTGCGTATGCCAGCTCCCCCGTTTGGAACTTATCACGGTGGAAGGCTAGTCGTTCCCTACGAATATACGGTAGAAAGCACTCAAGAAACTTACTCCGACAGGGAAACTAAAGATGAAGTAATTTTTTCTAACGGACTAGACATTAACACTTATGACGATGTTCCTAACACAAAACAATTAACTGCGGGAACCGCTGATTTTATTGTAGGTCTTCATTCTTTTTCTGACGATCAATTATTAATATTTAATCGAAATAGCATCCATACGATTACTAGCACTATAAATATATCTCAGGCAGTAACAAGTCTTGTTACTGGAGAAATAGGATGCGTAGCAAAAGACAGCATAGTTCAAGTAGGAAGTAATTTGTTTTTCTTGTCCGACAGCGGAATATACGGGGCTTCTTTCCAAGATTTATATAATCTTCGAGGCAATGAAGTTCCTTTGAGTGAAGCAATCGACGGCACAATTAAATCAATAAATAGGGATCTATGGCAAAACTCTTCTGCTGTATATTTTGATAACAAATATTACATTGCCGTTCCCCTAAATTCCCTTGATAGCGAAGGTAACCTTGTTACTGCTTCAAACAACAATGCAATTATAGTTTATAATTTTATAAACAAACAATGGGAATCTATTGATTCAGTTTCATCTTTTGATTTTGAAAAATTAATCATTGCCGGGGATGGAGAAAAACGAGGAGTATATTGTATAAATTCATTTGGTGGAGTTCATTTGCTAGAAAGCAGAAGTGACGGAAATGATAGAATTTCTGTCGATCCTTCAGCTTCAAATTTAGTTACAACGCAGCCTATTGAGTCCAGCTTAACGACTAGAGATTTTACCCTTGGGACGACTGACAGAAAAAAGTGGAACACTTTTGAGATGCAAGTTCAGTCTTCCAGCGTAGAAAAGTCTGATTTTAACATTTCAGCAGAAACAAAAAACATAGATTACAACTTACAATTAGGGAGTTTATCTTCTAGATTAAACAATAATCCACTAGCAATAAATGAAGATGTATCCATCCGTGGTAGAATAGGTAATAGTAGAGCTTACTCTATTCAGTTTACTTTAAATAATTTCTCTGGAAGACCTAGGATAAAATCAATTAAAACATCTGGGGGCGTATCATTTAACTCCACAAACACAGCAATATAATGTCAGACATACTATCAATCCAAACTCCTTACGAGGATCAAGACACTGTAACTTCTACAAATCTCAACGATTTAGTAAAGAAAGCTACGTTTACATCCGCAGTTGTTGACGGAGCAACTACGCAACTTGCCTCGGGAGCAATAATTGTTCGGGACGGTGGTATTACTACTAATAAACTTGAACAACCTAAGTTGAGGGGAGTTATTCAAAATATTGGAACTGCATATGTTGGTGGACTTCAAAATTCAGCTAGTTCATATGGAGCCAATTCATTAACTTTAACCACAACCCAAGTAAGTTCTGCCTATGTTGCCCGGGGAGAATCATCAGTAGCAGTTGGAAATGATGTTAAGGCGGAGGGATTACAATCAGTTGCTTATGGGTATGGATCAACGGCAGGATCAGCGGGAGGTGTAACAGATGAATATTCAGTAGCAATGGGACATAAGGCTACAGCTACTGGAGCAAAAGCCATAGCAATTGGATATGAAGCATTTGCGTCAAGTGCTCCTTCCAGCGAGGGTGAAACCGGGAGGGCAGTAGCCATAGGACAAAATGTTATTGCCAAAGCAGGTTGTGTAGCAATCGGAAGGCAATGTAGTGCAGATGGGGAAGCACTTGTAGGAGCGCGAAGTTTTGCGGCAGGTATAAGCTGTTCAGCTGGGAGTTCTGGAGATTCAGAAAACACGGCTGTTGGATTTGGTAACAATGCTGGTGGTGGATTTGCATCGTGTTTTGGTTACAACACTAAAGTTAGTTATATGTATGGCACTGTTATTGGTGCAAATATTCAGCAACAAACTGGTGGTAAAAATGTAGTAGAAATAGGAAAGTGGAATGAGTTTGGCTCAGGCAAAAGAAACGCTGCTTTAAATATGCAAGAAACTGGTCAGGTTGCTTTTACAATAAACAATTCTGACACGATACCAACTGATGGAGGAGCAACTTCTGGTGCTGAAGTGCTTGGAGCATTATCTCGCGGAATGTATACCATTCAAAAAGACACATCAGATGCAGTTACACTGCATTTTAACGATGCTGGAACGATTAAATCACTATCACTAGGAACCGTTTCTTAATTTACATTTTATAATATCATGACTAGCTCAGAAAGATACGATTTTCATAATTACCGCAATACTGCCGAAGGACGAGAATTATCCGATTCCGTTGGCGGAGCAATTGACGACTTACTTTTCCCAAGAGACGATGTTACAACCAACAGGGATACGTCTTTTAATAATATTGTCAACATCCTTACCGATGGAGGATTAGACGGATTAGCTGCTCATGATTTTGCCATGAATGAGCTTGAGCGTCGGGCTGGGTCAGAGCTCGCAAACTTGCCTCACGTTGGTCATTTAATTAGTAGAAGTTACGAGACGTTTGTCCCAAAACAACTTCAAAATAAACTTGAGGGCAGCAATGGACTTATGGCTGGAGGGGTGCAGCTTGCCCTTTTTGCTGCACAAATGAATGGGACTTTGACCGAAGCTCAAGCAAAGATAGGATCTAATGTTGTAACTGCTTTTGGGCCAAACGCAAACAAGTTTGATCTTAAAGATACTTCAAACATAAGTTTCATCCAACAGATGGCTGCTGACCCAATGCACGTAAATTTAGTGCGATTTGGTTCGCCATTAACATCTACAACTAGCAACGAAAATGTAGTAAATGATTATCTTAAAAATGAATTGGGTCAAAGTGAAGCACAAATAAATCAGTATTATGAAAGCCAAGGCTTAGACCCACAATACGCAGAAACCGACGCGGGTGCTTTAAAAGCAGTTGCGGGGTTTGCTAAGGCTCTTGGAACAGGGGCTTATAAAACTGCAAAAGAAATTAACCTTGTATACAAAAAGTATCTTGGAGGTGAGGTTGCTCAAAACGTAATTAAGCTTGGAATCCAAAGTTCAAGCTTAGGATATCTTAGCGTAGGGGGAGCGGCAATTCCACTATCAGTTCTTATTTATCCAGCATTAAAAAATCTTTCCAATATTTTAACTCCTAAGGACGGTCAAGAAGTAAGAGATATTTTAAGTGAAGATAGGATTTTTGGATTACTGGACAAAGTTCCAGAAGGTCAGGAACTTACACTTCAGGATATGACAATTCTTTCAGGAGAACTGCCGGCTCCAGTTGAGGGAATGGCTAACATTTTAGATTTAGCTGCAAATCCAATCAAACTTGTAGAAAACCTTTACGACAATGTTATTACGCCTATTCCCATCGTAGGCGATGTGCTTGCAAACCCGTTTGGAATATTTGGGCCAAAAGACAGAGAAAACCCAACTCCAGCTGAAGTTGCAGCTCAAAATGAGCTAATTACACAAGCTGCTTATAACCAACTTGCAGAGGATGTTCTTAATGCAACACCAGAGCAGCTTCAAGAATATCTAGACAGGACATCTGATGTTCCTGAGACATATGAAGAATTAGTAAAAAAAATTGACAATTACTACGACGAACAATTTCCAGAGATAGTAAATGAACAGGGGCTTCCAACTCGAGTAAATGGTGGTAATACTAATGCTGAAGAGCTATATAACGCTGATGGAAGTGTATATGATAGTTCGCTTCAGTTTGATGATGATGGCAATATGTTGCCTCCCACGCAGGGTCTAACTCGAGATGAATATCTGCAATCAGTCTATGATGCTGGAGATAATTTTACTAATGCTGCCAATAACCTGTTCCCTGGGGGTTCAGTTGATATTATAGGCGATAAGGGTGGCGCGTTCGGCGGCGGTAGTGGCGAGAGCGATGAGGCGCGTGCCCGGCGCATGGCTCGCTATGGATCAGGATTTGGCAGTAATATAGTAGACGACGGAAGCGGACAGCGTAACGCAGATGGCACTGCTTATAATCCCTTCGAGTCAGAAGAGGAAAGAAACACACGATTAGAAGCGGAGGCAATGGCGGACGCGCAAGCGGGAGCAGATGCTCAAAACGCAAATGGGGACTGGAATAACGGTGGCGAAGGTGTTAGTCAAGATTGGCTTGATTCAATGGGTATAGATTTAACACCAGCTGAGTGGGCTGAAATGGAGGCTGAGGGTGCAGCAGCAGCAGCAGCTGATTTTGGCAGTAATATAGTAGACGATGGAAGCGGCCCGCGTAATGAAGATGGCACTCCCTACAATCCTTTTGAGTCACCTGAAGAAAGAGAGGCACGATTAGAAGCGGAAGGAATGGCTCAGGCACTGAAAGACTATAACCCCGATGGAGATGGGGATTATGGAGGGCCTACTCAATCTCAGTTAGATGATATGCTGCCGGGTGAAAGTCTAGATGATTATTATCTGCGCACCTATCGGCAAGGTGAGGATGATGGCAATGGTGGCGAAGGGCCTACAGAGCAAGAACTGAGAGACATGGGTTGGGATCCCGACGACGGGGCTTGGGGTCAGACAGGGCCAGGATTAAACGATGATGACACGTGGACACCTGCTTATGGCGATGAGTGGAGCGAAGAGACTCCCAATGAAATTACTATGTATGATAGTAATGGAGAGCCATACACTGCTTACGCAAATGAAGATGGAGTCAGAGCTCAAGCAGGTTACGAACAGGGCGGAACTTTTGACCAAGATGGAAATTATACCGAGCCAAATTATGATGGTGGAGTAACAAACACTCAGAGCAATGAACCTGGTAGTGGCTTTACAAATGTTCCTGACGACCCCAGCACTCGTTCTAATTTTAATGATACTGTTGAAAGGCATCCTGACACAGTTCAAGACTCCAGCACAAACGCATCTAATAGCGATGTTGCAAACGCTAGGAGAGAACAAGAAGAACGGGATGAACAAAGAGAACAGCAAGAAAACAACAACAACAATAGCGGTGGCGGCAGTAGCGGTGGCGGTAGCAGTGTCAGTAGCGGTGGCGGTAGCATTGACCAAAAAACAATTGATAATGCTCTAGCTGCAGCGGATGCTGCAAAGACTACATTGGCTAATACAAATGCAAATGTCAGCACAAGCACAAATACAAATGCAAATGTCAACACAAGCATAGCTGGCGGGGCAAATGCAAACACAAGCATAGCTAACGGGGCAGCAAGTGGAAATGCAAACACAGGCATAGCTAACGGGGCAAGAGAAGACGGTCGAGGCTTCCAGGGCTACGATTGGATATACCCCTCCGACGTGCCGCTCGGTGCGGGGGTCTTCAAGGAAGCAGACCTAAACCGTGATGGAGTAATAAGTTTTGATGATTTTAAACGAAGATATAGTGGGAGTGCGAATGGAGGTCTCCATTCAAGTATCGAACCTGCTGTTCGGGCGCAATTTGACAAGATAGATGCAAATCGTGACGGGACTGTTACTGTAGCTGAAATGGCAGCTAAGGGCATGACAGTGAATATTAACCCTGAATATACCGGCCCAACAAGCTGGTACGTCGACGAGACATCCGACGGAACACTATACACGGGGCCAACCGATGAAGTATTTACTAACCTTAGTGAACGCAAAGAAGGTGAATCTGGCATTTTTTATGATGAAATTCGGGATATACATGTAAGCATAGATAACATAAATACGACGGGGGTAACGGAGCCAAATACCGACCTTAGTTTTGACGATTTTGATAACGATCCTCAATATAGAGAATATATAGAAACTGAAACAGTAAGATTGATGAACGAGGAAGGAATGTCTCGAAATGAGGCTTTTGCTCGGGCTGCGTATGCGGCATGGTCGCAATACACTGGAGTCTCATTTGACAATAATTCTGGAACAGATGGAACTACTGGAACAGGAACTATAACAGCAAATGAAGAACGAGCAAATGCAGAAGGTATTACTTATCTCAGCGACCGTCAAGAGGATCAATTTGGCACGTTTTACGATTCGGTAAACGATACGTTTATATCTATAGATCCGCGAAAACCCGACAAAACTACTGTAACTAAAGATAATACCCAAGGTAATAATCAGAATACCCAAGTAACTGACCAAAATACCCAAGTAACTGACCAAAATACCGCAGGTAATAATGCTGATGTAACGGGAAATAATAATTCTGTAATTACAGGTGAGTCTCAAGAAGCTAAATTTAATAGGCTATTGGGTGAAGGAGCGACCATTACAGAAGCTTATGCTCAAGTTTACGGAGGTGCATCAGAAACGGGAACTTCTACTACCCCAGTAATCAATACTAATGCGACTGGAGATCCTACCTATACCGACGCAGATCTCAACCTGCCCCCACAATTTACTACAGGAGGCCCAGGTGGAACTGGCTCGGGAGAAGTTGGATACGGTGAATCGTATGACCCTATCTTTGGTCTACTAGAAGTTATTTATGGAACTGAAATTGCAAATAGATACAAGGGCGGAGGACTGGCTCAAGTAGATGCACAAAACCTGATAGATAGGTATACAAGGCAGATTAACAAACTTGCTTTTGATAGGACTGCTACCCTCGCGGGAGAAGAACAGGGTCTAGTAAATGATCTAAGAGAAATTCAGCGCGGCAATGACTTGGGACTGCTTCAAGACTACGGGCCACAATACGCAGCAGCGTTGTATAACACTGACCCAATTGCTTCAAATCAACTTCTGCAACAAAATACAATGTCGAATCGACTGTATGATGAGGCGGAAGGTAACTTCTCCGAGTCAAGGCAGGCTCAAATTACAGAAGACGCTTTCCAGACCTCTGCTTTGCAAGGAAGAGAAAGAGATCCTAGTATGCTTTACGAGCGTCTTATTGGATCAGAGGACGCTAGAGCAAACCGAGAAGCAAGAGCTCAAGTAGCAGGTGGAAACACCTTCAACATGAGTCGTAACTTTACAGACCAAATACCTAATTTGTTGCTAGGAGCTGGAAGTTCCCCTTACGAAAGAGGTGTTGGAACAATTAGTCCTCCATATGGCACTGTTGATGCAGCAGGTGCAGCTCAACAAAATTATCAGAATAATCAAAACTTCTTGGATAATGCTAGGGCTCAAGCAGCTCTTGTAGACGCAAGAAAACAAGCAGAGGCGGATAACGATCTAACGCTCCTAGAAGAAGTAAACTACGTGCTTGACCAGTTTAACACTGGGAAACAAACAGCCACGGCTGTTCTCGACACATTAAGTGGCTTCGGTGGAGCAGTTGGAGGCATTGCAGACGCAATGAGAAAAGTTGGTATCCCTGGAGCGGGAGCTGTCGATGCAGTAGGAGCTGCGGCAACTGCCGTATCAGGATTTGGGAATAAAGCTGTTGATGCGTTACCGGGAGGCAACGAAAATGCACAGACTGCCGCTCCTGTTAATACTAACACACAAACTCCTGTTAATACTAACACACAAGCAGTAACTACAGCTACTGTTCCTGTTAATACTAACACGTTCGGTACTGCTCCTCTTCCCGCCACTACTTACGATCCCAACTCACAGTTTAATATAAACTCGTTTGGCACTGCAGCAGGTGCGGCAGAAACTGTTATTGATTACACTAGTTCTCTTGCTAATGGTGCGTTTGGAACAAACAATGCTGGAGATCTACTTACTGGCAACTCAAGCCCCGCTGATATTTTTGCAGTAGACCCAATGACTGGGAACTTACTCAATCCTGGTGGCAATGGGCTTAACACACCTTATAATATTAACCAAAATCAGAGCAGCAGTTCAAACCCTATTCTTAGCGGTGCGAATACTTTAATGGATGGGACAATAGATTTAGGTCAAACCCTTATTGGGGCAGGTAAAGACGCTCTATCTACAGGCGGTAATATTGCGCTTGGTGCAGGAGGAGCTGTCGTCGGAGGAGCCGTGGATGTCGTAAAAGCTACTGCTGGAGTTACAATGGATGTCGTAGAAGTCGCCGCTGACACAGCCGTGGCTGTATGGGATACAGTATGGGGCTTCTTCTTTGATGATTAAAATTAAGATAAAATAAAATTATGGTTCAAGTAAATAATCAAGCAATGATAAATCCACAGGTAGCTGCTGCGGACTATAGTCAATTGACAAATGCCGTCATTAGAGGTGAAGACACAAAGTTGCAAGCAAGCAAAGAAAAGAATGCTCGCATTCGGGCTTCTTTGGCTGAAGTGACAATGAACAACAGGACTTCCGCTGATGCCCAAGCCGCATGGATGGGGGCTATAGACAAAAATGAAGACCTGTTAAATGCTCTAAATAAAGCTCCTCCTCGTATACAAAAAGCCTACAGCAGGGCTACTCAGGGTCGTGCTACACTAGAAGACAATTCAGTTATATCGTCTTACTTGAGATCTATTCAAAGCCAGATAGAATTGGAGAAAAAAACAGCATCTGGAAATCTTAATAATGAATTAGTCCAAGCTCAAATAGCACAAGCTGAAGCGAGTCGTGATGCAAGCACAGCTAAGATGAATGTATCTAATGCTGAACTGAGTGCTTTAAATCCATCTCCTGGAACAATGAGTCCACAGCAAAGAACCATAAATACTTTGCTAGGCAATCCACCGGGTTCAGCGGCTCCTGTAGCCAATGCAGGCGGAGGAGCTCCTGTTCCTCCAGTCGCTAATATTAACGCGACTGCTACTAATGATCCAGTTGCTCGACCAGTTGAAGGGGTAGCATTACCTCAACCTAGTTCTATACCAACAACTCCACAAGAAGCTGGCAACAATCTTATTAATCTTAGCAAACAAATGTATCCTACGACGGCTCCACAAGCCCCTGTAGCGGCTCCCGTGCCATCGTCAGAGGTAGACCCTAATGAAGGGTACTGGACGGACAGTGAGGGCAACGTGGTAGTAGCTTCTTCTCAAGCTGTAAACAGCCCAGAAGTTGCACAAGAAATGGCTAAGGGCTTAACCGAAGGAGACGCAATACAGAAAGTTCAGGGCAGAATAGAGCTTAAAAAGGGCATGAACGAATATGTAAATGGAAGGGGCAATACTGACAACTTGCCAACTGCTAACATATATACGGCTCAATTATATGCTGCTACTGGCGATTTGGACGATGCAAGAGAACAAACAGAGGCAGCCATTTCACAAGGTCTTGTATACGCTGGGCCTACAAGCAAGGAAAAAGCAGAGCGTGAAAAAGAGTTTAAAGGAGCTTATGATAAAGAAATAGGTGGTCTGGCTTCTCTTCTTTCAGATACGCAAGTTATTCAAAATGCGAAAGGCAGAGTTGATGATAACATTGCATTCTTCAGTTCTGGATTCTTTGGTGCTTCTGCTGTTAAATTAGGCATGGATTGGCCCTTTGATGGTGGAAATGCCGTAGAAATGCAAAGGGCTATTAGCCAGCTTACATCTAGTTCTGCGCTCGGAACAATGCAGGAGCTAAAGGATAATTCCAAGCAAGGAGCTACTGGATTGGGTCAAGTAGCCGTCAAGGAATTTGAAGCCCTTATGGACAAAGCAAGTTCCATAAATCAATATCTATCACCAAAAGATCTTAAAGCCGCAGTTGGTCTATATGTTTACGATAGAAATAAAGCTGCATATAGCACCTATAGATCAATGGTCGATCAGTATGGAGCAGCTGCCGTTAATAGCCAACCAGGAATTTCAAGCCGTCAAATATCTAGAATCCTGGAAGATATAAACACCTATGAAATGACCGATGCCGTGGGCATAACGGCTGCAGCAAGAAATGGATACTTTATAGATAACGTAGGAGTTCCGCAAGCTCCTCGTACAATTCAATCGGGGCCAAGTGGAGCAGAACCTGTCCCTGTTCCCACAATAAGTCGCGAACAAAGGAACGAGCAGGCTGTAGTAGCTGCGGAAGAGGTCTTTGAACGAAAAAAGGCAGCAAAAGAAGCACGAAGTGTTGAAGGTTTAAAAACCGCTGCTATGGTAGGAGCGGGAATGATGAGCCCCCAAAGCATTCCTGCTATAGCTGCAACATACATAGCTCCTAAGCTATATAACTTCTTTCCAGATGGAAGTGCTCAGACTGAATCGTATAGTAAAGAAATAAGTAACATACAAACAAAGTAATATGCCTGTATACGTTAATGACCCTTTAACTGGAGATCAATTTGCATTCTATGGAGATCGACCCATAACTCCTGCACTTTCTAGAGAGCTAATAGGAGCATCTATTGTCGAAGCTAGTCAAGAATTATTAGATGGATCTTATAAACAAGATGCCATCGGCAATGATGTAGACGATTTAACTGCCGTTAAAAGACTTGAAAGAAATACGGCACTACAGCTTCGAGTTCCTATAGAAAATGTAGATGCTACCAGTGGCATAAGCGACTCTGACAGGTTAGCGTTGGGTCTTAGACCTACTATGGATCAAAAGATTGAACATCTTCGCATGGAATATGGTTATAGAAACGTGCAAGCTGTTCCAGTAAATGGAAGTTATAGGCTTATAATAAAGACTGAAGGCGAAGGTGAAAACTCCAAATACAAATATGTAAACGAAGAGGGTTTAGATTTTGGTGATATTACACAGTTTGCAGCTGGAGCTACTATTCCTATAGTCGCTGCTACAATTGCTACAGTTGCAGCCCCAGTCATGCTTCCTGCCCTAGCTGTTGCTGGGTGGGGTTCAGCTGCTGCATTAGCAACCGTTTCTGCGGGATCATACTTTGGAGCCGGTATGCTACAAGATAGCGCAGTAGCAGCATACGACGGAAGCGTTCCTGATTTTGCGGAAATTGCTAAACGAAGAGGGGTAGAATCAGCTTTTGCTTTTGTTCCCGAAATGGCAATGATCCGGGGTGGTCAATGGCTAAGTGGCTTTGCTGGTTCAGGCGCGGATGATGTAGCAAAGCTGCTACGAGCCGACTTTCAAAGCTTAAAAACTACATTTACTAAAGTCTTAGACGACGGGACTGAGTTAGTTCCAAACTTGCAGGCTGGTCTTGGAGGTCTAACTAGCAGAGCCGGAGCTGCTACGGAGCAAGCTGCTAGTGCAATGAGTCCTGCTCTTAGAAAGATATATCAAAACAACCTTGATGAGGTAGATGGTATGATAAACGCCCTTAATGGTGGTTCACCAAAGCCCATACAAGAGGTGGTAGAAGTTGCTAGAGATAGACTAACCCAAATGTTAACAAAGTTGAGTGACGACGTAGCATCATTTGATCCGCAATTGCAGGGTGCAGTGCAGAAAATATTGCAAACTAAGTTAAAGAAAATAGGTGGAACTGAGCGTCTGTATCGTCGCTTACCAGCTGGTAGAAAAATTCAAAATTCAATACAAAAAGAATTTCAAGCTGCTCGAGTAGAAAAAAGAAGACTTTTCGATAAGGTAACTCAAGTAGCAACTGACGAAGGAATATTTTATGACGTAGATTCCGTCTTAAAAGCTATTAGAAAAGCCATATCTGAGGGTGGCAGTGGAATAGACGAAAGCATAGCTGCCAGAGCTTTTGCTACGTCTATGGAAAAATCTGGTTTATCTGACGAAGCTGTATTAAAAGCATTAAGGGAAAAACTACCCCTAGAGTTTAAGGGTGGCATGAAAGACTTTAAAGCAGTCAAAACCCTATCTTACAAGCAGTTAAATACACTTATTAAAAAGTATGCGGAAAGATCAGATTTTGGAGCAATAGCAGCGGTAGGCGAAACCGCTGGATTTTCCAGGCTTATGCTCAGACAACTTTCAAAAGTTCGGGACAAAGGATTAAAAAGCACAAAGACAAAAGAAGCCTTAAAGGAAGCCAATAAATTTTACAGAGGTAAATACGGACAGTTTCTTAGAACAAACGTAAAACCTATAATAAAACCAGACTTTGGTAGTGGAAATGGAAATGTCGTAGCAGAAACATATAAAGTTATGGGGGCAGAAGCTACGCTTAAATATGTGCTTTCTGATCCAAAAACAATCAGAGAAGTTTTAAAGACTTTTCCAGATGCTGCACCCGCTGGAACTCTTACCAAATCGGAAGCTGAAAAGTTACTTAAATCATCTTATATATCTGAACTTGGTCTTAACGGAACAATTAAATTAGGAAAAGGAATGAAGATTAATGTCAATAGAGACGTTATGAGTCAGCTATTTGGTAAAACCTGGGATATTAAAGTAGCAGCAATAGACCGATTGAACGATTTGGCTAAGTCGTCGGGTAAAGTTATTGAGTTAGACGATGCTATTTTTGTAGAAATACTTAAACTGGGTACACCGACGCAAGCAAAGAACGCTTTAAGAATAGCAGAAGAAAGAGTAAAATCTGCTATTAAACTAGCGACGGTAGAACAAAACAAACTGTTTCAAGCTATAATCAAAAAACAAGGAAATCTGTCAGCAGAAGATGCAGTAGAAGCTGTTGGTTCTTTGCTTAACTACAGCTCCGATGAAATATCATCGTTACTAAAGGTAATCCAAGAGTCTTCGCCAGAATATGGTATACTTACATTGCAAAATAAACTATCTACAGAGATCGTAGAATTAGCTAGACCCACTAAAGTTAACTATCCAGTTACTAGCAGAGGAAAACCATTGTTTGACGGTGATATAATGCTAACAAAATTAAAAGATGTTAAGATCAGAAAAGTTGCAATAGAAGTTTTGGGCAAACAATGGGTCGATAACATGGAGGAAATAGCAAGAGTAATAAAATATAGCACTGCTCGGCCCGCAAAAGCACCTGGTGTCAGACCCGTTATCTCACCTGGATCGGGGGGAATGCAGACAACATTCGTAATGGGGGATTTATTGCCAGACATAGGTCGATTCCTGTATGGAAGAATTGCTGCTACACCAGGTCTAAAACAAATTCTAACAAGAAAAACACCTGACGAAGCTGCCATGGTATTTAGACAGTGGCTACCATTTTATATGGCTACGGACGAAGGATTAAAATCTTTAGCTTTATACTCAAGAGACCATCCAGAACTGGCTGTCTACCTGCAAGAAGAATTAGCTAACCTTGGTAATCTAGCTATGGAGCAAGATAAAGCTGCTATTAGTCGCGGGCAGATGAACGAACCGGCTCAATAGCAAGAAAACTAGCTTGTTCTACATTAAGAATCCTGCCGCTTCCTCCTCGCTTAAACACACAATACCCGTTTTTGTCTGGGTTCTTTGCAAGAAGCAACCTAACTGCGGATTTCTCATCGTGAGCCCACTTCGATGCGACAGAGCTCTCACCTTCCTTCATGTCAAAGTTTACGTAGGTGATCTTGTATCTGTTCAAAGGAAAAAGTAGGGAGATCAAAGCGGAGTATAAATAATCTAAAAACTCCGTGGGGGCGTTACCGCTACCCCTCTCCCAATAAAAATTAGTAAATCCTGCCGACTGAATTGTCGAATATAAACTTGTCTACAACGTCTCGTTCACCCTCTCGATTCTTAACGAGACTGTATGATAAATCAATATATGGCTTACCTGCTTTGTCAAGTTTTTTGCTCTTAGCCATGTCGAAACAAGTGGGCCACATCATCAGGATAACATCAGCGTCGTTCTCGATGTCACCTGAGTCTTTCAGGTCGTATATAGATAACTTACCTCTCTTTGCACCCTCTCTATTTACCTGAGCTAGTAGTATCACTGGAAGGTTAAGTTCCATAGCCATCTGCTTTATGCTATGACTGACCTCTGCTATCCCGTCGTGCTTCTGCATCTTGCCGTCCCAAGGTATCAACTGCAAGTAGTCTATGACTATCATAGATATTCCGTGCTTCCTCTTCAGGTTCCTGCACTTGGCTCTAAGGTCGTGCATGTTCCTAATATGATTGTAGATATATATAGGCGACTTCTTAATCTTCTCAGTAGCCTCTACGATGGGCTTAAAAGCCTCTTCCTTGTCGGTGCTATTGTTTGCCTCTTCAATGTTACAGCATGATGATATCTGCACCATACGTTTAAACACTTGCTCTGGAGGCATCTCTAGAGAAAACAACGCTACACCTTTATTGTCACGAATAGCTAGTCGCAATGCTATATTTAAAGCAAGCTGAGATTTACCGCAGGACGTTGGAGCAGAGATAACAAACACTTCACCCTTTCCAATACCACCTTCTGGAAGCTTTGAATCAAGAGACTTTATACCAGTAGGAATCCGCACCGGGGCGTATGTCCCGTCTTGCATTGATTGGATTTGGCTAATGAACTCTGACCCGACATTGCCCAATGACACATCATCATCTTGGAACCCGTCGATCTTAGCCACCTCTGACTCAACATACGCTTTAGCTTCATCAGCATCAGCACCTGCGTCTATCTTCTCTATTGCTAAACGTGAACTACGCACAATTTTTCTGGCGTTACTACGCTCTCTGACGATTTTAGCGGCAGCCTTAGATTGCATGGTGCTCTCACACAAACTAGATATAGCAAAAATAGCAGGCATACCTCCGACCTCATCTATAAGATCCTTCTTACGAAGCATTTCATACAAGCTGATATCATTTACTTCCTCACCCTTGTTGTGAAGCTCTTTTATGCTAGTAAAAAATATCTTGTTCGATCGGTCGTAAAAATCATTATCGTTAACGATTTGTATTATGTTGTCATAAGCATCAACCGACTGCTCTTTGTCGGGGAATAAACAACATCCAATTAAAATTCTTTCTGCTTCAACATTAGCGTGAATTGGTTTCTTTCTTTTTGTTATTTCTTTTACCATTATTTTTTGTTTTTCTTTTGATTTGATTTTCTTTTTCTTTCTTATCTAAAATATGTTCCGCGTATTTCATGGTGTTAGAATTAGAGATGGTATACATGTGACCGCAGTCCTGACACTGCATCCTTTGTCGAACTACGCCAGTCGCACCGATCTTCTTTCCGTATCTAATTACGTTACTAGAACCACAGGAAGGGCAAGTCCATCCGTCGTTACCCTCGAGAACCCCAATGTGAGTTTTCATCTTTGTGTGTTTCGCTATGTATTCATAAATCTCTTGGAGTATGACTACGTCTCTCTTGCAGTATCGAACCATGTGGGACATTGATTTCTCACAGCTATCTAGCACTATTCTTTTCCATAGTCCAAAGCTAGTGTCAATCTTTCCGTATCCAAGCAAAAACTTTGCAATGTAATCTAAGCGATGAGAGTTAAACTCAAAATTGGCTCGTGATAACTTTAGTGTATCTACAGTGGTAACATCCTTTGGAATCCCAAGGTTGTGCTTTAAGCATCTAGCTCGAAACCACTTCATGTCAAACTTATCCCCGTTGTGGGCCACCATCTCGTCAGCATTCTGCATGACATCCATAAACTCCTTGCAGAGCTTTATGTCACATCCTTCATCCCAAGACAACGAATGGACTTTCTTTTCTTTTTCCCACTTATAGCAGATGCAAATAATAGCACGCTCCGTAATGATGTTATCATGGGACAAGTTAACTTTATAACCCGGTCTCCAAAAAAATCCGATGTTCGGACTTGTTTCTATATCCCAAAATAATCTATTCATAATAAGTTTTTGTTAAGATGCCCCTCCCCCAACTCGGCTCGCTCAACTCGGCTCGCTACATCGTTAAGGGAGAGGACTTATACTCGGGGCAAATCAAAAAGGAACCGCAGTAGAATTAATATCAACGCTAGAGGCAGAGTCAGTGCTCGAACCCCAGCCAAATAGTTTCTTGCCGTTGCCAACATATACCTTCTTAGCACCTGACTCACGCTCTTCCTTGGATAGGTTAAGGCTTGCAGAAGCGTCGTTGTCGTAGTTGTCAGGCTCATCGTTAATCCAGACATCTAGGTCAAGATAAGTTCCTTTGGAGCCTTTGTATAGTTTGCTCTTATCGACCTTATCTAGGTTAATTTTTAATGATAGTAGTTTTGACATATTATTTGTTTTCTAGTTTTTGTTTTTGTTTGTCCTTAGCTGCTATAACTTGCGGCATAGCTGCTATTTCTTTTGGAAAAGACTTCCAAGTTTTTGCGAGATCTTCAATGGTTTTTGTATCATTGATAAGATCGACAGCTGAAACCTTTGATGCAGACCCGTGCTTGTTAGTAGCATCAGCATCCTTCTCATTGTCAATGGCAAATAAATTACCCAACGCTCGTTTAAGACTGTATGATGCTGTAGACCCTGATATTTGTGCCGAGTCCATACCCTTCTTGGATTCGCTGTGCATAGCCCAGTTCTCTGTAGCAATTTGCTGATCGGTATCGCAGTCTAACAAGATTGCCGTGGTTACATTAAACATACAGTCACCGCGCATCTCGATCCTGTCGGAGCAAAGCAGGGCAACATTGTTTTCTTCTAGTAGAGGCTTAATCGCTTCTAGTATATCTTCAGCACTACGGTAGTTGTAGTTGCCAAAGTTGTTTTTCTGACCTTTAGGGGCCTTGAGGTTACATTGTATCCTCTGTAGCTTTTTAGTAAGCTTGATTATTTCGTCACTCATTATTTTGATTATTGTATGATTGTATTAATAGTTGCCTATAATACAATTTCCTTGTTTTTTCATTCTTGCAGGCATCAAGATTTTCTTCGTCAGCCCCAAGACCCTTTAACTTGTCCACTTGTTCACTAGCTGTCAAGTCTCTTCCGAATCTTTTTACTAGCTGTGTTAATCCTACGGGGTGCATAACTTTCATAGCAGGAAAGTCTAGGTAATCAGCCATAGCACGTAGCACTATAGGTAGATCTGATTTCTTTCCTCGGCACATATTAAGATAGAAGTTCTCAACTTTACCCAGCAAAGAATTTCCCTCCCTGGATAGCACACCGCGAACCAAGCCAGTCTGGTGATCGTGGTCTAAACACCAATCATTGCTTTCCCTTAATAGCACCGGGCATTCTTCAGGAGTAAAATCCTCACGAAACTGTGCTATTTGGTTATGCTTGAGATACATCATTTAAGTCTCTTTCGCATTGAGCTGACAACCCCGCACAATTCAATGTGAGCTATTTCAATAATAGCAGAAGCACACCAAAAAACAAAACCAAGCGCGGCAATGGGTATCCACAAGATTTGCATTGATGCTACAAGAAAATATAACAAACAATTATTTATTAAGTTTAGTTTTTTCATCTTCAATTTTTTTAATCAGTTTATTTAAAGTATCATTCGCATCAACTTCTGCATGCACTACACTGAGAAGCGTTCCAATATTACAAAGAAGTTCGTTCAAGCTTTTCTCGGCTATTTTAACTTCTGCTATGAGGTCGTATATATCGTCCTCGATCCATTTACGTTGTTGTTGATTCATGTTTAGCTATTTCCTTATCTTCTATAAAAAGTTTCAAGCTTTTTATTTCTTCGTTAATGTTTTTTCTTTTATCAGATAACATCTCAATGCGATGAGATGTGTATAGACTTTCGTCCCGCAAAAGATCAATTCTTACTTTTGCTGTTTCGATTTTATAATCTTCGTAGTTCATATGTTTTTGTATTAATTTAATTATCACAGGTTTCCTCCTCAGGTTGCTCCATGCAAAATATCCCACACTCAAAGTCTAAGTTTTTCATTGGCCTTCCTACTGCATCTTTTGGAAGTTCGTCAAGAAATATTCTTTCGCCTTTATATTTAACTAGCCGGCATCCAATTTCTCGACTTTGAGCATTGCGTTGTTCCCAAATTTCTGGATGAACCCTTCTAACATGGTTCCAATAAGTGACAGATGTTGCTTTTACACAACCAATACAGTTAGCATTGGGATAACCCAAGTGGTAAATCTTTGGAAGCCTCAGTCCGGCCTCTGTGATGATCTGATAACAGTCAGCTTTAGTAATTTTGTTATCTATCAAGATTGGAATAATGTCATCCCGTTCAAACTTCTTGAATCTATCGTATCGGTGTTTTTCTTCTGCGGTAAATCCTAAGACTATATAA
>Ga0207890_1000199_pt1 | contig 20541 bp, 18 predicted proteins | sample LinPmetageLP48_FD_184059 | JGI IMG/M metagenome (GOLD analysis project Ga0207890, IMG submission 184059) | Marine viral communities from the Pacific Ocean - LP-48 (SPAdes) | ecosystem: Environmental > Aquatic > Marine > Oceanic | place: Pacific Ocean | collected 2011-06-13 | reverse complement strand
CAAACAAACAGCGTTGATTGACACACTCGTAGCAAATGGCTGTACCATAGGTAAGGCCGCAGAGATGGCTGGATATGCAGCTGGCGAATCTGGAAGAGTGACTGCAAGCAAGGCTTTAAAGCTAGCTCATGTGCAGCAATACATGATGCAGAGAATGAATGAGGAGTTCGGACTGAGTGCTACATTGGCTGCTGGAACTGTAAGAAGGCTAGCCACAGGTGCTAAGTCTGAGTACGTTCAGCTAGAAGCTAGCAAGGATCTGTTAGATAGAGCAGGGTATAAGCCTATAGATCGCTCTCAAGTGCAAGTAGCTGGTGACATTCGTGTCAGTATTGACCTAGGTTGATTCTGTTGCAACAGGGGGGTGGGGTAAAAAGTACCCGCCATAGTTACTGTAATAGTCCACCACTCGCATTATTCTGGAAAAAGGTTTGCCAGTTATATTTTTTCTAGTATAGGGTTTGATCAAAGGAGAAGAGCTATGGCTGAGAAGAAGAGTTCTAACAAGGTACGGGCTAGAGATGATAGTGGTGCTTTCATTGCTGACGATCCCACCACGGAGAAGAATGAAGCTTGGGTTTCTCTCTCTGCAAATGAAATTAACAAATTGCGATTAAAGGCGTTAAGAGAAAGTATGCTTAAGGAGCAGAAGTCCAAAGATGCGTAGCGAACACAAAAGTCCTACTGGTGGTTTAACTCCTGCTGGTCGCGCTCACTTTAAGAGAACCGAGGGCGCTAACCTTAAGCCAGCAGTTAGTAAGGGAACTAATCCCCGACGTATTTCTTTCGCTGCAAGGTTTGCTGGAATGAGGGGGCCGATGAAGAAACCGAACGGTGAGCCTACCCGTAAAGCATTAGCATTACAGAAGTGGGGCTTTGGCTCTATTGAAGCTGCCCGTAACTTTGCAAGGAGGCATAAGAAGTCGTAATGTGTTTTGGTGGATCTAGCGCGGAAAGCCGCTATCAAGCAATGAAGAAGACATATGATCCTCTTCCTTCGCTAAAAATGGAACCGAGTTCCTCAGTAAGCGGGAGTACATCCTCCCAGCTTAGAGATGTACGGCGTAAGGGAATGAAGAAACGATCCCTTCTTACTCCTCTTCTCATGAACGAGACATGAGTTTCTTGAACACAATAAGCGTAGAAGACCTCTCTCTTCTTCGCCGCATAGTTCGTAAGACTCATTACGCCTATGTAGAAGCCAAGCATGGTAAGAACTTTGTAACTGACACAGAGTGCGACAAGCTTATTGCTAGCATTGGCCCTGAGGTTGTTGAGCGTATGATTAAATTTGGCGTAGATAAAGGATTAAGGTAATGAGCCTATATGAAAACATGAACAGAAGAAAGAAAGCTGGAACTAGCCGTTCCAAGAAAAACTCTACTGTCACTGCTAAGTCCTATGCCAATATGAAAGCTGGCTTTCCTAAGAAGAAGAAAAGCCTTCTTAAAAGAACAGCATAGATGTCAGCCTTAACGGTAAGCCAAGTTGCAGCTTTAAAGAAACATAAGGTGCATCACAGTGCAAAGCATATAAAAGATATGACTGTTGCAATGAGGTCTGGTAAAAGTTTTTCTCAAGCTCACACTGCTGCAAAGAAAAATGAAAAAGCTAAGAAGTAATGGCTGAATTTAAATACAAGCCTGATGGCGATGTAATAAAAGCTTTTATGAAAAACACCACGTTCTTTCGTGGCATAAGAGGCCCCGTAGGTTCTGGTAAATCTGTTAGCTGCTGCGTTGAAGTGTTTCGCCGCGCCCTTGAGCAGAAGAAAGCATCTGACGGAATACGCCATAGTCGATGGGCAATTATTAGAAACACCAATCCCCAGCTTAGAACTACTACAATCAAGACTTGGTTAGATTGGTTTCCCGAAGCAGATTGGGGTAAGTTCACTTGGTCTGTGCCATATACCCATCACATAAAAAAAGGTGACATAGACCTTGAGGTTCTTTTCTTAGCTCTTGATAGGCCAGAAGATGTTAAAAAACTATTATCTCTTGAGCTTACTGGTGTCTGGATTAATGAGGCGCGTGAGCTTCCGAAAAGTATTATTGATGCCTGCACAATGCGTGTTGGTCGTTACCCTTCAATGCGTGATGGTGGCCCTTCTTGGACTGGCGTTATTGCCGATACCAACGCTCCTGAGGAAGATCACTGGTGGCCGATCATGGCTGGAGAGGTTCCAGTGCCAGATCATATTCCGCGTGAGCAAGCTAAGATGCTGGTTAAACCAGACAACTGGAAGTTCTTTACGCAGCCCTCTGGAATGGTCGAGGCCAGAGACGAAGACGGAGAAATAAAAGACTACGTTCCTAACTCTAATGCTGAGAACACTAAGAACATGATGAAGTCTTACTATCCAAACCTTATTCAAGGTAAGACTAAAAGCTGGATTGATGTATATGTGATGAATAGATTGGGCCACATTCAAGACGGAAAGCCTGTGTATCCTATGTTTGCACCAGAAATCCATGTAGCTGATGAGGAAATACCAGTAGCGGCAGGGGTTCCTGTCTATGTTGGCGTTGACTTTGGGCTTACACCAGCAGCAGTATTTGGTCAGAAGATACGAGGACGCTGGTTCTTACAGTCAGAGATCGTAGCTATTGACATGGGCATAGTGAGATTTGCCGAAGTTATGAGGAATGAGCTATCTACACGTTATGCTGCTGCGGGGGATGTTATTATATATGGCGATCCTGCTGGTGACTTTAGAGCGCAGACTGATGAATCCACACCCTTTCACATTCTGCGTGGTGCTGGCTTGAAGGCGTTCCCAGCGCCCTCCAACTCTGTTGATCTTCGACTTGAAGCTGTCTCTTCCCAGCTAACCAAGATGTCCGAAGGTAAGCCAGTGCTTTTAATTGATAGGCGATGCCCACAGCTTATTAAAGGATTTGAAGGTGGGTATGCCTACAAGCGTATGGAAGTATCAGGTGAGCGTTATGCAGATAAACCTGACAAGAATATGTTTAGCCACGTTCACGACGCAGCGCAGTACCTATTTCTAGGCGCTGGTGAGGGTAGAGCCTTGATGAACTCACAGAAACCAGCAGTACCAGTAGTAGCAAAACGTAGCTTTGATGTATTCAATAGGGGTGGTAGCTCAAGAAAGAAGCCTAGCTTCTGGGCAAGGATGTAGTTTTCCATTGATGTTTTGTGGTTTTTGTGCTTACGAAGAATAAACAAAGGAGATCGCTATGTGTTTTGGCCCTAGCAGACAGCAAAAACAAGCTTCGGCTGAACAACGTGTAGAGGCTGACGATTTAGAACGTGAGAAAATAGAGGATCGCGCAGAGCAAAAGCGGGAAGATATTTCTGATGTACTAACAAGAAGGAAAACTAAAGGCACTCGTAGGTCTTTATTCTCTGGTGGGCGTCAAGGATTTTTAGGTAGGTTTGACTAATGGCTGAAGATCCAATCGCAAAGCAATACATTGCAAGTTACATAAAAGCTAAAGCATTTCGTGAGAATTGGGTTCCATTGTTTGAGGAGTGCTATGAGTATGCACTTCCACAGCGTGAATCATTCTATCATGAGGAAGCTGGGCAGCGCAGGGACGATAGGATCTTTGACGAAACAGCGGTCGTAGGTGTTCAAGAGTTTGCTAGTCGTTTACAGTCTGGCATTGTTCCTAACTTTGCACGATGGGCTGACCTTATGGCTGGTAGCGAGGTTCCTGTTGAGCAGCGCGAAGAAGTCAATAATGAGCTAGACGAAGTTACTGAGTATGTATTCGAGGTTCTTCAGAACTCTAATTTTAGCCAAGAAGTGCATGAGTCCTTTATGGATCTAGCCGTTGGTACTGGTGTGTTGTGCGTTGAAGAAGGTGACTCAATTAATCCAGTAACCTTCTCTGCAATCCCACTACCGCACGTTGTGCTAGACACTGGCCCTGACGATAAGATTGACCACGTTTACAGAGAGCGCAAGAAAGTAAAGTTTGACCACTTGCAGCTTATGTATCCGAACGGAAAGTTTAACGATCAAGTTCTTTCGTTCATGGGATCAGGTAGAGAAACAACTGTACTTGAGGTTGTTTGCCGAGACTATTCTAAGAAAAATCAAGAAGCATACTTTCACTATGCTATCTGCATGACAACTAAATCCTGTATATATTCTAAAGAAATATCTGGAATTGGGTCAAATCCCTTTGTCTGCTTCCGCTGGTCTAAGTGTGCTGGCGAAGTCTATGGCCGTGGCCCACTTATCAATGCGCTATCGGCTATTAAAACAACCAACCTTACCATAGAGCTAATCCTTGAAAATGCTCAGATGTCTATTTCTGGCATATACCAAATGGAAGATGATGGCGTTATTAACCCTGATACCATCAACCTTGTTCCAGGATCTATCATTCCAAAAGCTATGGGTTCTGCTGGATTACAGCCTATACAATCTGCTGGTAGGTTCGATGTAGCACAGCTTGTTTTGTCTGATATGAGACTAAATATTAAGCGCGCACTTTACAATGATATGCTTGGTAATCCTGACAAGACACCAGCTTCTGCTACTGAGGTAGCTGAAAGAATGGCTGACCTGTCTCGCAGAATGGGGTCTGCATTTGGTAGATTGCAAGCCGAGCTTGTGCAGCCCGTACTGCAAAGGGTTATCTACATACTTAAAAAGCAGGGACGCATTGAAGTTCCGACAGTTAATGGCAGGGAAGTAAAGGTACGCTCTGTATCTCCGCTTGCTCAAGCCCAAGCCAATCAAGACATCTCAAGTGTAGCTCGTTTCCTAGAGTTAGTTGGCGGCTCGTTTGGCCCAGAGATGTTACAGTTATTAGTTGATGGAGAGCAGACAGCTATCCACTTGGCTAAGAAGTTCGGAGTTCCTGAGAGTTTAATTAGGGATGAAGAGCAGCGCAAACAAATAGCGCAGATGGCGCAACAGATGGCGCAACAACAAATGCAACAACAGCAAGGACAAATGGGTGAACAACCAGAAGGTTAATATTGGAATAGACGGGGTACAACGGAAGAGTGACCTTGATAAACAAATAAGTCACAATGTAGCCAAAGTATTTGAATCGCCAACAGGCAAGGAAGTTATTCGTTATCTACGCTCAGTTACTATAGAAATGGTAAATGGGCCAAATGTAACTACGGAAGAGTTACGTCATATAGAAGGGCAGAGATATATCGTTGGTCTTATTGAGCAACGTATTGCCCATTCACATAGGAGTAAGAACAAATGAGTGACACACTAATGAACTCTCAATTAGGAGAAGCTGCACCAGTAGAAGCTGCACCAGCAGAAGAGCAGCGTGACTTTGTAGTTGCAGAAGATACGAAACCAGAACGCCCTGAGTGGCTACCAGAAAAATACACAAGTGGTGAAGACTTAGCCAAGGCTTACAAAGAGCTTGAGTCTAAGCTTGGTGGTAAAGAAGAAGACATACGCAATAAGCTTCTTGAGGAGATCAAGGCAGAAAGCTTTAGCGAAAGACCTGATTCTGCTGGCGATTACCAGTTACCTGAGTCTGTAGATGAAGAGCTTGCTGTTGATAACGAGTTGCTAAAATGGTGGTCTGAACATTCTTTTGAGAATGGTTACAGCCAAGACGAGTTTAAGAAAGGCATAGAGATGTATGCCGAAGCTGTGAATGGCTCACAACCAGACATGGAAGCTGAGTCAGCAAAGCTTGGTGATAATGCAAACGACAGAATACAAGCTGCTTCTATGTTTGCAACCAAGTTCTTTCCTGAGGATGCAATGCCAGCTATTGAAAGAATGTGCGAAACCCATGAAGGTATCATTGCTCTTGAGTCTGTAATGGAAGCAATGAAAGATGGTTCTTTTGCTGGCAGCGCACAAGGAAATGCTGGCACAACAGAGCAAGAACTTAGGGAGATGATGAATGACCCAAGATATTGGAAAGATCGCGACCCACATTACATCAAACAAGTTACCGATGGTTTCCAGCAAATATACAGATGAAGTTAAAATAATAAGACGGGGCCAGTATTATCTGACCCCGTTTACAACCGACCACATAGATGAAGTAGTTGAGCATCTAAGCAAAGAAAGCCGAAGAGAACTAAAACTTCTTGGGCATTTAGACATTCCTCAAGCAATAGAAGAGATGCAGAAATACTCTGAGTGCTACATTGCTAGGAAGGAAGACGAAACATTTTTAGCTGTTGGCGGTCTTTGGTATGACGGAGATCAAGACTTCCCACAAATGTTTGCTATGTTTTCTAATAATATTAAAGGAAACTTCAATGCGATAGCGCGTGGTTCTCTGATGTTTGTTAGGTTCTTTGACAGAACACAGACCCATATGAGCATGACTATATTGTCTGATTATGAGTTTATGTTAAACTGGGCAAGCTGGTTAGGGTTCGAGGCAATGGGTGTTTCTACAGTTGGCCCAAACAAATATGTTGATTTTGTACGTTGCAATCCAAACAAAAATAGTGTTAGGGATAAATTACTACGGCCCGTTACGCACTGAAAGGCCCGAAAGGATACCCTTGTTGAAGTGAAAGAGTGGATACCCGTGTAACTGTAACTTCAAATTAGGACTGAAAAAATGGCTAATACTATTGACACAGCCTTTATCAAGCAGTTTGAAACCGAAGTTCATATAGCTTATCAGCGCATGGGTTCCAAATTACGGAACACTGTACGCACAAGCAATGTGACAGGTTCAGTTGCTCGATTCCAAGTAATTGGAAAAGGCGTCGCAAATACTAAATCACGTAACGGTAACGTAACTCCAATGGAGTTGGCGCATACAACAGTCGAAGCCACTATGGCTGACTTCTATGCACCAGAGTACATCGACAAGCTAGACGAGTTGAAGATTAACATCAACGAACGTCAAGCTGTTGCACAATCTGCTGCTGCGGCTCTTGGCCGTAAGACAGATGAACTGATCTACGCAGCTATGGATGCTGCTGGCGGTACTGCAATTCACGATACTAGCTCTGCACTTGAGATTGCTGACTTGCTTTCATTGTTCGAAACCATGGGACTTAATGACGTTCCAGAAGACGGACAGCGTTACTTGGCGATGAACCCAAAGGGTTACGCTGACTTATTCGCAATAAGCCAGTTTGCTTCTTCTGACTTTGTTGGTGAGCAAAATCTACCGTTCGCTGGTGGCATGACCATGAAAGAGTTCATGGGATTCAAAGTATTCTCTACTTCTGCTGTAACGGCTGGTAAGAATATTGCGTATCACACTTCATCTGTTGGCCTTGGCATTAATGCTGACGTTCAAACTGAAGTGAACTATGTCGCTGAAAAAGCATCACACCTTGCAACATCAATGATGTCCATGGGCGCTGTTGGCATTGACGCCAATGGTATCTGTGAAGTCCTTGATAACAACTAAGAAGGAGACTTAATATGGCTTATAGTGCATCAGGTCTTCACCTTATTGGTGGGGCATCAGGTCAAAGGCTTTGGTATTATGTATCTTCTGATACCATTGCTACAGCAAACACAGCGGGTTACTTTAACTCATCTGCGTCTATGCTGAATGTAAACGATGTAATCATTACAGTGACATCCACAGGTGGAACGCCTGTTATCACTCATGCTTATGTCAATGCAAACGATGGTTCTACTGTTGATATTACTAACGGCGTTGTCGTTACTAATACTGACGGTGACTAAATAGGGCGGGGGGTTTCGGCCCCCCGACTTTCTTATGCCAGAGGTAGCTGACACAGCAATAAAAATATGTTCTCGCGCATCGATCCTAATTGGCGGTGACGCGATTCAGTCTTTTACAGACGGAACAACCGAGTCTGATGTTGCGGCGTCTATATACGAAGACATTGCAAGATCTTCCTTAACCAATACAAGATGGCGGTTTGCAACTACTCAAGTACAACTGAGTAGACTGACAGACGTACCAGCTTCCAGATACTCTGCTGCTTACCAGTTGCCAGCAGATTTCTTAATGATTAACTCATTAACAGTAAACGACAATATTATAGAGTATGACACATATACTAACAAAGCATTTTCTAATGCTGTTGAGACTGATGTTGTCATGGCTGATTATGTATTCAGAGTAAGTGAAGAACACTGGCCAGCTTACTTTGTACTTGCGGTTGAGCTTTCACTTGCAAGTCTTTTTGCAGTCTCTATTGCTAGGGATGCACAGCTTTCTAATGCTATGGAAGCAAGGGCAGAAATGCAAATGAGGAAAGCAAGAACACTAGACTCACAGCAGCAAACAAGTCGCAAGCTAAACACATCAAGGTTTATATCTCAAAGGCGTAGCTAATGCAGAAAGTAAGAGTACCAATAAACAGCTTTCAGTATGGTGAAGTCAGCGATTCTCTCTCAATGAGAGTTGATACTCCTATCTATTCTGCGTCTGCTTCTACAATACAAAACATGGTTGTTATGGCCGAAGGCTCCTTAATTAAACGCAAGGGGCTAGAGAACCACATTAATCACGGCATAACCTATAGTGCTACATACCCAGAGCAATCTGTCTTAGTACCTTTTGTATATGACGATAACGAACAATACATTGTTTCTATACAGCATCAGGCACTTAAGGTTTATCAGATAGCTACCAGTGGAGCAGTAATCAGTATAAGTGTAAACATTACTGCTGGCACAGATGGTGTAGCTGTTCCCTTTGATAGAGAGTTTTTAAAGGAATATACTACAGCGCAGCTAGGTGATGTGCTTTATATCTGTCACCCACTCTTTGCTCCAAGGCTTCTGACAAGAACTAGTCTTACTACCTTTGAGATTAGTACGTTTGCATTTGATACAAGAGCAGATGGTAAACAAACTTATCAACCTTATAATAAATTCCAATCAGGTTTTTCAGTAAAGCTAGACTCATCTCATACCTCCTCCCCAAATGGAGAGGAAAGAAATATTAATGTTTACGATACGTTAGGCACTGTTGATGATAATGGTATTACTACAACTCAACAAATACCCGCTGGTGATTTAAGTATTAATGGTGCGCTTGCCTCAAGTGGAACAGCTACTTTTACAAATGCTAGAGAAATTAGTTTTAAATCAGGTCAGGACATTTCTTCATTAAATTTTACTATTCATGGAACAAATCAAGATGGAGAAGCTCAAATTGAGCAACTTGCTGGCCCAAATAGTACAACAGTAAATTCTACAGCTTTTTTTAAAACTGTTACACGAATCCAGTCTACTGCAAGCAGCACAAATTCTGTTGAGGTTGGAGTTACAAACAAACAAGCTGTATCATATTTTGACATTACTGGCAGTAGGACTGGTGGAAATAGTTTAGGGTATCATGCTAGTTCTACACACGTTGGAACTATAATTAGATATGCTGGTAATGAGGTAAGGGTAGCTAAAGTAAATAGTACAGCACAAATAAAAGGTGTTATTCTTGATAGCTTAACAACAAGATTAGAGGTTCTTAATCCTCTTAGAGTAAACAGCGGTAGTAATATTGTTGAAGTTACCCAACCTTCTCATGGTTTTACTGTCGGAGAAACAATAACATTATCTGAAGCTGCTGCTGTTGGAAACATAACGGCAAGTAATTTAAATGGAGCAAGAACTATTCTTGCTATTATTGATGATAATACTTATTCATTTACTGCTGGTGGTTCAGCTAATGTTTCTGAAGATGGTGGTGGATTTGTAAAAATTACAAGTAATGCTGCAACAACAGACTTTGATGAGCAATCTTTTTCAGCAGAGCATGGTTTCCCTGCTGCTGTTGCTATTCACCAGAACCGTTTGGTGTTTGGTGGTACTTTAGATCAGCCAGATACATTGTTCTTTAGCAAGATAGGTAGCTTCTACAACTTTGATGTAGGCGAAGCATTAGACAATGAGGCTATTATTGCAACTACCGCAACAGGTACAGTAAATTCTATTAGGCATCTGGTATCTAATCGTGACTTACAAATCTTTACAAACAGCAGTGAGTTCTATGTTCCTACCTTCGAGAACAAAGCGATTACTCCAACAAACCTACAGATTAAAAAGCAAACTCCATATGGGTCTTCGTTTACACAGCCCGTTGAGATAGATGGCGCTACTGTATTTGTTCAGTCTAACGGTAGAATTGTAAGAGAGTACATCTATACAGACTCAGAGCAAGCCTACAGCGCCTCTCCTGTGTCCTCTATTGCTTCTCATATGATAGACAACCCAAAATACTCTACCGTTGCTCACAGCGGCTTTAATCAACCTGACTCATATGCAGCATTTACAAACGAAGATGGTACTCTTGCATTGTTCTCATCAAACAGAACAGAGCGTAGAGCGTCTTGGACTAAGCTCACAGTAGAGGGAGGAAGGTTTTCTTCTCTTGCCTCAATAGGCGATAGGATGTTTGCCAATGTTTATGACGCATTTAACAAGCTACATCTGTGTGAGTTTGTTAAGGACGTTGGCTTAGACAACTATGTGTTTACTCCTGTTGGTGGTGGTGGCACTGGCAAGCTTAGTGTTAGCGGTGTTTATGTTGCTGGCAATGTTGTAGACGTTATACTTGTTGATAACCTTGGAGGCTCTCAAACTTATGTAGGCACGTTTACAGTTGCTTCTGATGCAACAGTAGATGTTTCTGCTGAAGTAGCAGTAATCCCTTATGGCAGTGGTACAATAAGTAATCCATTAGTTAGGGGTTATGTTGGCAAAAAGTTTAACTCTAAAATAATAACAAATGAAATTGATGCCTCATTAGGGAATGGCCCTATAACTGGAGAAGTTAGAGGGATTGGCAAAGTAGTATTAGATTTAAAAGATGCACAGTCTTTAATTGTTAATAGTAAAAGTGTTTCTATAGGAAGTAAAATTAGCTCTCTTACTGGTGTTGATGTACTTGCTGGCATAACAGGTAAGACTGAAGTTAAAATGACAGGCTTTACAAGAAGCCCTAGAATTACAATAGAACAAGACGCACCATTACCGTTGCAAGTAAATGGGCTAGTAGTGGAGTTAATAGTATAATGGCAATACCAGTAGCATTAATGATAGCAGCTACAGCCGTAAGTGCTGGTGGTCAAATACTAGGTGGAATTGGTGCAAAAAAATCATCAGACCTAAACGCTTTTAACATTGAAACAGATAAGAAACTAAATAAAGTGCAAGCAATGCAGGAGTCCGAAGCAAGAAGGGCTGATTATGATTTAGCTACTGCATCTAACATAGCTGCGTTTGCTGCAATGGGCAGAGCGCAAAGCGATAACAGCGTACAAGCATTTCTTAAAAGGCAAAAAGAAGTATTCGGTGAGGACATTGGACGCGCTCAAATGCAAACAGCTATTCAGTCAAGAAAATCAGACATAGCTGCAAGCACTGAAAGACGTAGGGGTAGAAACACATTGCTTGCTTCTACAATCAGTGCTGCTGGAACTGTTGGTCAGGGCGTAATGCAATATGAAAGTGTGGTATAATGGCTGTTATTAGACAAAAAACTACAGTCTTCAACAAGCCAGTTGGAGTTGTAAGAACAGACGTTGGCGCAAGGTCAGTCGGTGATGCTATAGGCAATGCTGCATCTGGGATACAAAGAATAGCTTTCCAACAAGCGTCACAAGCAGCAGAAACAAAAGGTGAAGATTTTGCAAAGTCAATTAGACTTAGATCCTTTAGAACAATAGATCCAAAAACTGGCAATACTGTAAACTTTAACGCACCACCAGAACCGCCATCTGGATTTGGTTCTATAGCAGCTAACGCATATCAAAGAGTTGTTGATCAAAGATATGAAAATTCTATAAATCAAGAAATAAAATTTAAAGCTAAAGAAATTAGTTTAAAGTATCCTCTTGATACAAATTCTTATTCTGAAGTAATGCAAGATTACATTGCTAAAATGTCTGAGGGATCAATAGGTAAATACAAAGCATACGTTGAAGAAAAAGGTGCTGAATGGCTTGCTGACACACAATTAAACATTCGAGCAAATGTTGCTACTAGAGAAAGACAAAATGCCTCCAACTCTATAGACCAAGGATTAATCTTACTTAAAGAAAACATTTTTGAACAAGCTGCTTTAGGCTCTCCTAATGGAGTTATTGATGAGCTTCTTGAAAAAGCACGTACTGTTTCTCAAGATGGAGAAGATTCTGGATTAAAGCTACAAGGATTTGTTGACTCTAGTTTTAGGGCTGCAAGTCTACAAGCAGCTAAAGGCTCAATACAATTTCTTCTTGGATATGCAGAAGATGATACAGAAAGAAAAAAAATAAAACTTGCGATTAGTAGCAGCGGAACAAATATGGCTGGCTTGAGCAACTTTGAAAAAAAAGAAATAAAAAGAATTGTAAAACTTGCTGGAGCAGATGTTGCTTCAGCATATTCATATGCAGTAACAGCATCTCAACCATTTGATGCTGTCCAAAATGATGAAGATGTTTTAGCTCTTGAGCAAGCTAGAACAAACTATGAGAGATACAGATTAGATTTTGATGGAATAGAAATTGATGCACAATTATTTTCTAGTGACTCGCTATCTTCGTTAAGTGCTTCAGAGATTAGAGCATCTACAAAACTTATTGCTGAAGAAGTAGAGTCTCGAATATCGCAAGTAAAAGAAGCTGCTCTTCAAGACACAGATAACATTTATACAGCAGTACAAGCATCAGCAGATATATTTAGCATAAAAACAAAAGCATTATATACTCCACTTCTTAATGCTGCATCGTTAGGAAATCCAGAAGCTCTTGCTATAGTGTTAAATGGTGGACAAGACGCAGATGACAGTTACGACTTATTAACTCAAAGCCAAAAACAATTTGTAAATGCTCTTAAAAAAGAAGGACTGATCGCTAAGAATGGTTCTTCAGAATTTAAACAATTTATTAACTCAACTATTGGCGGTGGTGTTAACAATGTTTTAGAAAGAAAAAACAAAGTCGAAATAGAAAATAGTCTTAATGAAGATTTAGCTTTATTTTTTCAACACGCAAATAGTGGTGGAGATACTGATAGTACAACAGGTACACAATCATCTGAGTATATGGTTGGTTTGATAGACAAAGCGCTTGAGGCTGACGCTATAACTTCAGATCAAGCTAGAGTTAATAAAATTCGAGTCAGAACTGAAAGTGCTTCATCTTATATAGTTAATTTTTCTGAAGGTTCTAATTCTCAAGAGCTTGGTGACTTAGAAGTTTACATTGATACATTTGGAAAAAAGAAAATAGGAGCAGATGGTGTTAAATTTAATGAAGAAGTAATAAGAACAGGCAATCAAATATTAAGTGTTTTAACTTCTAGGACAGAAATAGACACAGCAATTAGTAAAGTAAGTGGAATTAGATCTCGCGTGGCGGCCGATGAAACAGAAATCCAAAGTCAAGTAAATGCTAGAGCAGATAAAGTTTTACTTTATAAAAGATTAAATTCTGGCAATTTAGACCCAAAATCAAAAAAAGACCAAGCGTTTCTTGATGTTGCAATAGCAGAACAATTTCCTGAGATACTTAATGGTAGAACAATGGGCCAGTTGTTTAATGACCCAGAAGTTTTTAACTCTGAAGATGGCCGTAATCTTTTAACTTTTATTTCTCAACAAAGTACAATGCCTCAATCTTTGGCTCAGGCATTAACAAACTTAGCTGGCGGTCAATTTAAAGGAAATAGCCCTAAAGCACTCTTATCTCATTTTGCAAACTTTGCTGAATATGAACATCAGGGAGTTACTATGAACTCTTTAATGATGGAATCTCTTGATTCAGAAGAATACTCAACTCTCAAATATCTTTTAGATGCTGGAAGAACTGGTCTTATAGATGTAAATAATGAGGGAAGTTTAGCAGAAGTTTTTGCTTTAAGAAATACATACAAAAATAATGACAACTTTAAAAAGAGAGTAGAAACAAGGCTTGATTCTACTTTAGATGAGTTTGTTCTTACTCTTGATAACATTACAGATATGCCACTTTCAGCAGTTAATGGACTAAAAGCGTTAACACTAAATATAATGTCTCTACCTTTAAACCAAGACAAATCATCAGGGGAAATAAGGGGAATACTAGAAGAACAAATGTTAATGAAGTACCCTAGTGGTGGAGGTATTGTTTTTGGAAATGGCGGGTCTGAAAATACAAGCGCACCTCTTAGCTATGCTTCTGGGGCTGGCAATGAAGATTTGCTTAAAGCACACATTATAAAACAAGTCACATTAGCTGACCCTCTTGGTGGTAATGTTGTACTTGGATTGACTAAATCTACTTCAGTATTAGCCGATAGCAATAAATTATCTATTTCCCCAGCACTACTTGGGCCAGTTCAAAATGTTTTGGGTGCTGTATTTGGTGATGACAGTCAAATGGGTAATGTTTTCTTAAAGCCTATTGGATTAAGAACTGGGAACAATATTCAATATGCTGTTTTTCGAGTAGCTCCCATGAGTGAGGGCGGTTACAGACAGGTTTATACAATGGTTGATAATAAAGTAGGGCCGCCTAGCGAAAGAAAATCTTACAGAGCGCCTTTAATTATTTCTAATACTGATTCAGAATTTACAACTGCTGTTAATAATAGAAACAACATAAGAAATCATAGGATACAGTCTGCTGCATTAGACGCCTTTGGTGGCCCTAGATCTTTACCAACATCAGCATTGCGGCATGGGCCTATGACAACTTCTGGAGGACTTTTTTCACCAGCTAACCCAGAGGCAACTCAAAATATTATGTTGGAGTTTTAATTAATGGAAAATAAATACAATCCATTATTTTTTGAAAGAGACATAGTAAGTGAAAAACCTAGCTTTGGGAAAACTGTTAGTGCGTCTGTAGGATACAGTCTTGATCCTTTGTTTGAAACAGTAGGCCAGACATTTGAGTTTGGTATGCAACGTGAATCTGGTTATAACGCAATGGAAGATATGCGTGGCTACGAAATGTACGCTACCACATTGGGTCGCGCTGTTAACCCTTTGCATATGGCATCACTTAAAAGAACTATTAATGAAAGCTCTAGTAGAAGAGAGATCTTGTCTCAATCCTCGCTAGGCGCTCAATTAGTTGCTGGTATATTTGATCCAATAAACCTTATTGCTCTTCCTTTTGGTGGGCCTACTATTGGAATAGGTAGATCAGCATTGCGTGTTGGTGCTGGTACTGCTGTTTTACAAGGCGGTATTGAGGCTGGATTAGTTCAACCCTTCGATGCTCTTCAGACTGCTCAAGAAAGTGCTATAAATATTGGCATGGCTGGAATATTTGGGGCTGGGTTTGGCGCAGCATTTGGCGCACCAATGACTGCTAAAGCAAGAGCGCAAGCTAGAACAGAAATCGCAATACAAGAAGAAATGACTATGCTTTCTAGGATTGATAACCTTGAAGGCGTTACTAGAGAACAGATGATTAATCTGCCTCAAAGATCAGAAAGACCTTTATTTGATAAAAGTGATGATGATTTAAATACAACAATAAAATCTTTTGAAGACTCTGCGTCTAGGACTGAGCAAGAAGCTAATTCTATTCAAGGGCGAGGTAGGCCAGAAGCTGCAAATCTTTTAGAAAGAGCCGAAGAATTAAGAGGTATGGCTAGATCTTATAGAAATGAAAAAGCCTTTAGGGAACTAGAAGATATGGGGGTAGATTTAGCTGACCCATATAAAATTTTAGAATCTGCTTTTACTAATAGTGTTTTCTACAAAGCAGTCTCAACGCCTATGAAAAGAGTGTTGCAATCTAAATATCCTAGTTTTGTTAAAGAAATGATGGTCAAAAGTTTTAGTGACAGCGGCGTTGCTCTAGCTCTTAACTCGCTTGGAATTGCTACTCCAAATTCTGTTTATCAAAGATCTGCTGTTGCTAATGGAAAATGGGTAGCTGCACATGATCAGTTTATAAGGCTATGGGCTTCTGACACAAACGCGCCTCTTGCAACAAAGTTAGACATAAACTTTGGTGATCTTGGAAGAAGGGCAATGGGGAGTGACGATACTTATAAAAAATGGTTAGGAAGAGTAAGCGAAAAAAGAATTAAAGATGATACAGATTTAACTCCAAATGAAGCTAAAGCCATTGAGGTAATGAACGCTTATTTTTTAGATGCAGAAACAAAACTATCTGAAGTAGGTTTAATTGGAAATGCAAAAGGCATCAAAGCTAAGATCGATCAACTTGAAGCAGAGATTTCTTCTTTAAAAACTCAACGTGAAAATGCTCGTATGCGGAGAACTGGAAGAGGCGCATATGAGTCTAGGTTAATTGATGATAGGTTAACCAAACTTAGCAATGACATTGCAGAAGACAGAACAACCCTTATTGCATTAGAAGACTCTAACTTAAAATCAGAAAGAACTGAGGATCAAGATATATTCTTTCCTCGTTTCTGGGATAGTTCAGCTATCAAAAAAAATAGAAAAGAATTTTATGATATTTTGTACAACTGGTATCAAGCAAACCCATTTATATACGAAAAAAATCCAAGAACTTTAGAATTTGAAAGAATTAAACTTTCAGTTACACCAGAGAATTTAGAAAAAAGAGTTAACAAAACTATTTCAAAAATCTTAGACGAAGAAGATCCTTTAAATATAGATAATATAGGATTTGGATACGGAAGATCTAAGCACTTTAGACACAGGCAAGTAGATATACCTAACAAGCTTGTTACTAAATTTATTATTACAGACCCATTAGCTGCAATGCAAACTTACTCAGCAAGGATTGAACCACGATACGAATACAGAAAAGCATTTGGTAAAGATGTAGATGGCGTTATCTTTGACATGGAAATGGAGATGATACGAAAGCAATTTACCCAAGAAGATATTAACAAAATGCGTAGAGATTATATGCATATGTATGATAGAGTTTCTGGTTCTGTTCTTAGAAATCCTGAAGCTATTAATCAGAAGATTGCTTTTGTATTAAAAGAAGCTGCTCAGTTTAGCTACATGGGTTCTGCTGGTCTTGCTGCTCTTCCTGACTTTGGAAGAATTGTAATGGAGTATGACTTAGATAATGTTGTTAAAGGCACACAGGCTTTAATGGATAAGAATATGGTCAACATGACTGTAGACGAAGTTAGGCTTGCTGGTGAGGCTATAGACATTCTTCGTGGTACTGCTCATATGAGATTAGTAGAAGATTTAAGTAACAATGTTAATTCTAATGAGTTATTAACTAGCGCAAGAAATGCTTTCTACATTCTTAACGGACTAGCTCCTATGACAACTATTGCAAAACAGTTGTCTGGAATAATAGACGCTCACACTATTATTGATTATTCTATTCGATACAAAAGTATTACCCCACAAGAAAAAACATGGCTTGCTAGATACGGGATAGATCAAAAAATTGCTGCAAAAATTGCTAAATCTCCTTGGGAAAAATCAACAAACAATCTCTACATGGCAAACACTAGAGAGTGGACAAACATTAGTTTAGACAAGATTATTGCTGAAACACGGAAAACATACAAAAAAGTAAAAGCAAAACTAATATCTAAATCAACTGAAAAAGAACTGTTAACTAGATATAGCCAAGAGTTTTTTGTTGATAGGATTATTACTGATCCTAAAGTTGCAAGAAGTATTATGGATAGTAAAGATTTAGAAAATGCTCTTGGCATTGCCATGAATTATACAGACGGTGTTCCAAGTACAATTTACGTTGACCCTATTAGAGTAAAAAGCGTTTATGACAATTTTAAATCAAGCCCTAGAACAAAAGATGAAATGATTAAACGACTTGATGATTTGTTAAAAGAAGGAACTATTTCAGAAGAAGTTCATGTACATAGAAATCAGTTAATTAAAAACGCAGACCTTATAGATTCAGCAGATGATTATGTTGAGTTTATATTACTGCATGAATTACATCACACAACTCATCGCAGAAAAATTGATGAAACAATAACTGAGTATGAACAAAGAATTGATGAACTTGCCTACGCTTATATGCGTAATGAAAAAGAAGAAGGCATTAAGCTTGCAGCAAATAAGAAATACGATATTCGATTTAGAGAAGCTGAAGAAACTGTATCTCAGTTTAGAGTTGCCTTAAACAGTGGTGTGTTAAACACTATTATGTCAGGAACTCCTGCTGACAAACCAATCATTACTGATGGTGTAGCCTATCTTCCAATGACAGTTGCAAAGCAATTTGGCTTTACTGAAGACCCAAAGGTCAAAGGTTATGCTCGTATTGAAAACGGCCTAATGGGACTTCCATTCCAATTCTACAGCTATACGTTGGCTAACGTAAACAAAACCGTTGCTTCTCTTGCTCAAGGTCAAATTAAAAATAGAGCTTTAGGAATAGCTACATCTTTAGGGCTTGCCTATCTTTCTTTAAAGTTAAGAACTGCTGACTTTGTTTGGGATGAGATGTCTGCACAAGACAAGTTTGCAAGAAGTTTTGATATGAGTGGAGTTATGGCTCTTTATTCAGATCTTATGTACACTGGTATGCATACCTCATTAGCCCTTGGTGGGCCAAACATTACTGGTGGAATACTTTCTCCTAAGTTTCCACAAGAGCCTTCCACACTAGACGCTGTAATGGGCCTTGGTGGCGCTGGGCCTTCTTGGGCGTCTGATGTGGGCCGTGGAATGTATCAATTTGCTAACGGAGAGTACGGAGAAGGTGCAAAACAAATAGCTAGAAACGCTCCATTTGCTAGGTTTTGGTTCCTTAAAGATGATGTTAACCAAATCACTAGGGCTTGGGCGCAATAGTTTGTACTAGCTAGTTTGTACATTGATCTTCTACGCATTTTATTAAATAAGAAACTTAGAGGTGACATATGACAATTACAGTAGCAGCCAATAACGCACGTATTCGCTATACGGCAACAAGTTCCCAGACAGCATTTGCAATTCCTTTTGAGTTCTTTGAGAACGATGAGATCCATGTCTACGTTGGGGATACAGCTTTAGTTGCAGCTTCTGAAAGAGGTCAAGGAACAGGCAGTACAGAATACGGAATCTCAGGCGGTGGTGGATCAACAGGAGCGATTGCTTTTGTAACTGGAATTACTCAAGGTCACATTGTTACTATTGTCAGAGACATACCTATTGAAAGAATAACAGACTTTACTGCTGGTACTACAATCAACAGGGCTGCTCTTAATACACAGCTAGATACTCTCACTGCAATGGTCGGTGATCTTAAAGACAAGTCAGATCGTGCGATTAGGCTTCATCCTTATGACTCAGAAATAAGTTTGTTTTTGCCTACTATAGGTAGCAGGGCTGGTAAAATATTTGGGTTTGACACTAATGGTAATCTTACTGCTGATACTTCTGCTAATTTTGATATTACTCTTGATGATGTTGTTTCGAATACCCTAACAATGGCTGGTAATGCTAACAGCAAATTTGATATTATTGCTGTTAGCGATAGCCGTTTAACTACTAACGGTGCAGTTTTAGACATTAAATCAACAAAAAGTGGCAATACTGCTGACATAAGACTTGATGGAAGTGCTACATACGGCATTGATTTTAATGCTGGTAACAAAGCTATACGATTACAAGACGCTACTTTGTTTAGCTCTACAGCAGAGGTAACTGGCGCTTTGACTGCTCCTCTTATTGTCTCACAATCTGGTGGCAGCATAACTTTACAACCAACAGGCAATCAGGTCTTTATTAAAGGTACTGGTGGTGAGAGCAGAATTACATTCCATAATCCAGCTGCACCTAGCATGGAGTTTACTGGTGACTCTTCTCTTATAGGAAGTGGTTCATTCTTATTAGATATAACTGACGAAATTATACTTGATTCTGCTTCTGGTTCTTTGCTTATTAAAGATGCTGGTACTCTTAGAATGACGTTTGGTTTTAATGGTACTACCCAAAGTATTACATCTACTGGCAACCTTACTATTGAAGCTTCATCTGGAGATATAGATTTAAAACCAGCTGGAGGTCAGGTTAATGTTTTAGGAACAAGTGGTCAGCAAAGAATATTGTTTGATAACGCTGCTTCTGCAACCATGCAGTATTTTCAGAATAGTAACATTACTAAATTAGGTGTAGTTGATCCTACTGGAACTAGAACGCTGTTGCTTCCAGATGAATCAGGAACAATTCATAGCAGTGGTGGTGCAACAACTCACGCTAATATTACTGTTAGCACTGATGGTAAAGTACAGTTTCGTGACTCAGCTATCTACATTCAATCTGGTGCAGACGGGCATCTTGATTTAGTTGCTGATACTGAAATACATATTGCTGCTACTACTGTTAATGTAGATGGCCTTATGGATGTATCTGGCAATTTGTCTGTTGGTGGTAATTTTGATGTTACTGGAACTATAGACTTTAGTGATGCTAACATAACTAATGTAGGCAGTATCTCTTTAGATAAACTTACTAATGATGGTGGCGGTGGTATTACATTAGATTCATCTGCTGGTATTGTTATAGATTCTAGCACTGGTCAGATTGTATTTAAAGATGATAATGTAACTAGACTAACTGTTGCCGTTAATAGCGGCAGCACTCAAAGCATTACTTCCCTTGCAGGTCTTAAGCTTAATTCTGGTGCTGATATTATTTTAGAAGCTGATGGTGGTCAGGTTTATATTACAGACCCTAATGGCAATGATAACTTTCAATTTAATGGTAGCTCTACTCC
>Ga0207890_1000192_pt1 | contig 20976 bp, 8 predicted proteins | sample LinPmetageLP48_FD_184059 | JGI IMG/M metagenome (GOLD analysis project Ga0207890, IMG submission 184059) | Marine viral communities from the Pacific Ocean - LP-48 (SPAdes) | ecosystem: Environmental > Aquatic > Marine > Oceanic | place: Pacific Ocean | collected 2011-06-13 | reverse complement strand
AATACAATTCCGTAGTTCGGTGAGCCCTTCTCCATAACTCGAAAATAGGATTGATTTGAAATAAAAATAGATTTATAATATAAGTATGGATCAAAATCAAAAAGTAATTGTGATTATTATGCTACTTTTAGTCTGTTGTATTTCATCTAGTGCTGGTCTAGCTTACTATATGATGGGTGATGATGACGATGAACCACCTCTTGTATGTGGCCGAGGTTACTTAAAGTCAGGTACAGAATGTAAGAAATTGTTTACTAACAATGAAGATTGGATAGAACATTTAGATACTGAACCCGGGAATCCGGGAGATGGTTATAAAAAGGACTACCACTACGAACCTGGTACATATTACGAGGGTGGTCAAGTATTCAATGAGAATACCCTATTCACAGACTTCCCAAACTCTACCCATAGCGATGAATATCGGGAAAAACATTGTTTTGACAAGTGTACAAATGACATCACGTGTGATATGGTAACTTTTGCGAGAGGAACCCCAAGGCCAGGTGGTACAAATGTGAATGTGGAATGCTGGGGTCGTGATGGACGTGCGAAACGTGTTTTTCGAACGGATGATGGTAAATTTACAGAGAATAATGATCTTATGGATTCAGACTATCATCATACTTATCACAAAAAAAGTTCAACAACAATGGAACAATAAGAGAACCTTTCTCCATAACTCGAAAATATTACCTAAGTAATATAAAAAGATGGTGTAAATATCCCAACATCACTTATAATGGTTGCCTACAACCCAAATAAAGCTGCATACAATAAAATGTGGCGTGAGAGCCATGTGGAATATTATCGTCAAAAGTCAAGGGAACACTACAAAAACAACATCGCACACCACCAGTTGAAGAACGCACTTTATCGATTTCGTCATGGCCAGACCGTCGGTCCCAAGTTGATGGAAAAGCTCAGGGAGAGTAAACTCCTTGACACTAAGTAAAAACTTTTGAGTTGTAAATACTATCAATTCATTACTACAGTTCTAGTTCTATGTGCAGATTTACCTGTAAGACTATCTGTAACACTATATCTCACTCTATATGTCCCCGGTGTATTAGTAACTGTATCACCCCCTACTACTACAGAGGAACCATCCGTCACGTTCGATGTAGCTCCCTGTTCTGTATATACTTGACTCGTGCTCAAACTGAGTGTGTCAGAATCATTTTTATGAGTTAATGTAATCACCGGGTTGAAAACTGTGTCTGTGACACTGTGTAATACAACTCCGTCGTCATTGTGTATTAAAATCGTAGACCCGTCACCCGCCACTCCCACGTGTTTAGTGGGTGATGATGATGACTCTGGAATAGTGAGACTGTTTTTATATACACCACTCTCCAGTTTGTAACCATCTATATATTTGGTGGATAAACCAGAAGTGTGTGACACATACTTTTCACTACCAGTTCCTTTAGCGTAAATCAGTAAAGATCCATCATCACTTATGTCTATTAATTCGTGGGTGTTACCTGTCAATACTGTTCGTGTATTTAAATTATCTATCAATGTGCTATTTTTTGTCCATGTTCCAGAATTCAATGCGAATACTGACACATTTTGTCCGTTAGCATCGAGTCCTTCATTTTTATTTAATATGGTTGAACCGTCCCCGGACAATTTGACATTCTTTCCTAATCCCTGGTTTTCTAAACCACCTTGAATATCTGCACCAACTTGGCTCCAGCTGTTGGCACCATTCCTATCGTACACTTCAATCTGACCAGTTTTCTCCTGTGCGCCCTTAAGATTTATGTTTCTGATCTTTTGTGTAGACGAAACACCACCTGTTCTTCCCGAAAATCCAAAATATGTTTGTACCCCGTATAAGTTCTGGTGTGCAGTCCCAAAGTCGTGAGTAATTTTGGATATCACAAAATTTCGATTTTTAACTGTAGATGTCATGACACCATTGTCATATGAAACGTCAACATTCAACCACCTAGATAATGGATAGTACACATTAGCATTTTTTTTGTATACATCATTATTATCTCTAATCTGATGTGAATCACCCTGCCAAAATTCATAAAAATTATTGTACCCGTTATGAACGGAAGCTTGATACGCCGTTATGGGGTTCGTCGCAAAGTAAATCAAACGCATGTCATCAGCACCCCCCCATCTAGGACCATATATATACCATTCCCATGATACAGACCACGAAGCTTCCAAGGTAACCGGCCAATACATTGTGTTATTTGAACCACCTACACCGTTTCTCGTAAGTCTATAATTCCTTTCATTCCCAGCATACCAGTTTTCTACACCATGTAGTGTAGGACTGGGAGTTGCAAATGAGTATATAGTAGACGAGATGTTTGACCCTGACCCACTACCAAATTTAGAAGAGCCCAAAGCTATACGGTTTCCGTCAGAGCTTAACGATATCGTATCACCCAAACCCGTAACCTTAGAAGTTGCATTTACTATACTATGATCCTCAACATACTGTGTAGAATTCCACCTAAAGATCACAACCTCCTCTAGATATTGTGTATTCCCCCCAGGATAAGATACAGCGATGGTGTCACCATCATTGGATAATTCTATGTGATACATAGATGACCCGGGTTCGACAAATCTACTGACTGCCGCAAGTCGTTCAACCCCATTCGCGTACACACGCACACCGTCAGATGCTGTAAAAGCCACAACAGTACCATCAGAAGAGAGTTTGACCATTTGTCCCTCCATAGACCCAAATCCTGACAGTTGCAGCTGTATGGATGATGTGGGAACTCCATAAATAACCACATCGCTAGTTGCTTTTCTAATTATAGCCTGCCTACTTCCGTCATTTGAGATGGTCGAATAATAACTATCATCCAATTGTTGTTGTATCGTGGTCGCCTCCATGTCATCTTTTACATCAACATTTCTCACATAAGTGCCAATATTCCCCACTTGATCAGTTGCTGAGTAAGTAATCAAATTAGTACCACGGTATAACGGTATGTTAGAAATTGTAAGTGCGTGAGATGGAGCACTTACGAGAATAGCCTCGTTGCCATCAGACCCAATATACGAAGGGTCGTTGTATGTCGTGTTGAATTTGTGAGTAACATCCCCACCCCATGGTGTAATTACTGGTGGTGTAGTATCAGGCAAAATTGTTATTGTTCTCTCAACAGTTGCTGTCCCAAATGTGTTTCTAACAACATATCGCATCGTAAATGTTCCACTCGTGGAACCGTTGGGGGGGGACCCATACGTTTCCAAAATACCACCAACCGCAGTCGCCCCTGGATTTGGTTCTGTATACACAACCGGTTGAGTGATATTGATGACAGAATCACCTAGAAGTGTTATAGTTGGTGCAGTATCTGATGTTTTTACGGAGACTTTTCTTTCTATAAAATTCGAAAGACCAAATCTCGTTACAGTGTATCTAACTGTATATACACCCACAACAGTGTTAACGATGTTATCAGTGATGACTATAGTGTCGTTTGGGTCATCTGAAGTACATCCGAGTTCAGTATATGGCAAACCTATAATAATTTCTACTGTTGGGGCACCATTTAGTGTCAGTATGGGACTAAAGTATTGTTGCGTTGCGGTCAGTGCAACATTGGATCCATACGATGTGTTTGAAGGTTCTGAAACACCGTAGAAGAAATAATCTCCAGAATCTGATATTTTGACAATCGGGGATTGATAATACTGTTCGCTATTTCCTAAAGATATACTATTCACCACAATAGGTACTAGGGATTGTAAATTCTTTTTAGACCAGTTTCCAGTTTGAGAGTTCCGGTCCCACAATTCTGATATTTCTAGACTAGTATACGGATCTCCACTAAATGAGGTATCCAATAAACCAAAACGACTCGCGATCAATCGTGTCCCATCACCAGAGACATCTAATGATTCACCAAATCTCGTGTGTCTATCAGTCGCCACCTGTAGGGTCCCACCTCTCACGATTTCAATTTCAGTCCCTAAAGAAAATCCTAGTGGTAAACCAGTTCCACCCGAGTCAATTGCAGTGTCGTATTCTTTTATCACAACTCTACCGGTGTCACGATACTGATCAGAAACATCATTTGAATAATCTGGGTCACCTATAAATAAACGTGTGCAGTCATCACTCAAACCCAAAGAATATCCAAAATTCCCATTCGAATGAACTGATGTATTCTGTAAAGTATTCGCTTTTGGGGTGACCGAACTCGTCGAAGTATCATACAAGAATATTTCACCACTCCCTGGTGCACTCACAGCTAAAGAATTACCATCCCTCGTCAATACAAGTTGATCCCCAAATTGTCCAGTACCTGTTAAACTGGCCACCTCACCCCAAGTATCGTTGGAGTACTTAAACACTTTCACTACATTGTCATTCGCGAGACCAACCGCGAGTGTACTTGCATCATTCGAGATAGACACAGATGGTGTTATAATCTTTTCAGAGACTGTCAACACGGTGTCCAATGTGTTTATTCCCCCTGGTGAACTCAGCTTAATATTACCACCACGTTGATTCCACTGAGTTGATGTAGACTGGGAAGCAATAGTATATAGTCTGAATACTGGTAATTCACTGGAATTTACAACCTGATCACCGAAATACAACGATGCCACTTTTGTGCCGTCACCCGACGCGAGAGTGACTGACTGAGCTGCGGCTGTAAAGTTCTGTAGTTCTGCTGTGGTGAGAGATCCATTGTCATTTGTATTATCGATGTTCTGAGGGGTTGTGCCGATGGTCCAAGACTCATTATATACATCATAAGTGTATGTATGGAACTTACTAAAATCATCTTTTGAGGGAACAACAAGTCTCTTTCCATCGTCAGAAATTGAACTATAAGAGGAAGCGAAATGAGGAATAGAAGTAGATTCGATCGTGGGACCACGAAGGGACCATGTCCCCCCAGAATTTCTTTCATACACGTTTACTCTCGCAGAACGATTTGATGTTGTCCAAACAGGGGTAAAAAATGTGGCCCCCCCATCGGTTGTAATAGTCGTAGGGAGTGTCACCTCCGGTTCAGAAACTGTTAGGAACTTGTCATTACTCGATAATGATATATAACTGTGAGGCCACATCCGGGCAACATAACCACCTTTTCCAACAGTACCTGAAGCATCCCAGTCTTCAACGTAATCGTCGTTACCAGCTGGGTTTTTACCAAGGTAATGTATAGGGTAAGTGTATGTGATACCCCCCAAAGTATACTCGATATTATTCAAGTATGTTGTCACACCATTAGGTATATGTTGCGATGTTCCCCATGTATTTGTTGTCGAGTCAAACGCTTCAATCTTTATTCCATCAGTTCTGGTATCATACACGATGAAGGAACCATCACTTGATACTTTTACATTATGTCCAATCAGCTCACGTTTAGGGACTATGGTACTAATGGATGCTAAACTTGTGGACATATCAGAATATTTAGTGTGTATGGGTTCCCAACCAACACTATAATAATCATTTGCTGGAGCATATGTGGCATTGCGTTTGTAAAGAGTCCATGAAGTGGCTCCATGTGTCGAAGGTAATGAGTTAAGACGTTGATTGATAGCATTATTACCGAAATTCGGGTTTAAAGCTTTATCTGCTTCATCCGGGTGATATCCAGGTGATCCCACACATAAATACTGACCATCACCCGATAAACTTATGGACGCACCACTATACATTGTGGATTCAGCAAACAAGTTTTGAACCAGAGATAACGATGAGTTATTTTGGTATTTAGGTACAATCAAACCCCCCAACTGGACCCAGTTTGTTGTATCCCATTGAAATACTACAACAGCGCCTCTCGCGAGTACTACAGTACTTTTTCCCAACGTCACAAACGGTAAACCAATCGCTACAGTTAATCCATCATCTGAAATCTCGACCACGTATCCCATTGGCTCTAGATTAAACGATACATCGCCCAAGTTTAGGATAATTCCACCAGGTTTAGAGCGATTACCGGGAGTATTATTAAGATATGAAGTGTCAGTACCAGTAAAAGGGTTTGCATAGATCGAAGTCGCTGCTATATCTGATCCAAGCTTTTGCCATCCAGACGCAACTGTTTCGGTTGCTGGAGTCTTCGTGATAAAACGGTCTGCGTAAAGTAATAATAATTCATTTCCATTTCCACTCAGAGATAAGTTGAGTAAATTTGTAACAACTCCTGAGAAAACGTTTGGACCATGCTCAATCCATGATGCACTACCACTGTAATATTCATAATACGCGAAAGTCATAACTGATGATGTTGTTTTCGTTGTGAGTAGTTTTGTGCCATCTGATGATATCGAGACTTTGTTCCCCACCAGAAATGGTGATGATTGTAAGCTAATAGTCTGACCTCTTTTTTGGCCATCAATAGTAGTGTAAACAGTAAGCATTCGAAAAAGAATAATAGCAGTAGTGGCCTTGTAACCCGCAATTATATACTCCCCACCTTTTGAGATATCAATTGATACAGTCTCATAGGTGCCGGCAAATCCATGGGAAATCGTTCGTTCCTCACCCCACACACCATTGCTATACTCGTATACATGTATTAGTCCACTCGAGTCACCCATAACAATTCTATTCCCATCCCCCGACATTTGGATACACAGTGCATCCACTGTAATTTCACCTGTTTTTGTCCACACCTGTGGATATACAGTCTCATCAAGGTCATAAACAATATTTTTATTATGTTTTGAAAACACTACTCTGTTTCCGTTACTAGATAAACTTATATCCTTGAACGAATACGTCTCCAATGATGCCGGTGTACTAATCGAATTTGCAACTTGTAACCATTCAACACCCGATCTTCCGTAAATGACAACTTTTTCCACATCTGCGGTGTTTACATATCTCACAGTATAACCATGAACCCCTGAAGTGTTTACTGCGCGGTATATTATAGCCTTTGTAGAAGACGTTGCCTGTGGGAAAGTTGGTGCATCTATCACACTAATAACATCTGTTGAATTGTCTGAAGTCACTCCGGGATCTACGAAATTTTCACCAACGTCTATATTGTTTTGGGAAAATCCATTTAATGTTACTGTAGGAATGGGGACAGGTGTGCCAGTAAGGTCAGTAAATTTGATTGTCGCATCCACCTCAAACGTTGAGAAAAACGTGTTATATAGATGAAGTCTTCCCCTCACTTGGTCGCCACCCGACAACGACCCTGAATCAATCGTGGTCTTTGTTCGGATTTTGTTAGTGTACACGGTCCCCAAATTCGAATATGATTCTCCTTGGCCCGTGCCATCTGAGGTGAAACCGATACTACTCGAAAATCCATTATCCGTGTAAATCTGTATAGACATGTACTGCCAGTTTCCAGCTACAGGGATAAATCCGTTTAGTGTAATTGATAGTTCAAACTCGTGGTTTGCTGGTTGAACAAATCCTGCTGGAACTGTAAAAAGTGGGAAATCTTGAGTCCTCCACGTTCCCGTCCACCCGGCAAAATTCGGTCCATATGGAATATTGGTAGTTGAATAAGAACCATTGAAGGTCACCAAAAGTGAATCGTTTACACGAACTATTCTAACCTGTTTATTATTTGATGTCTCGTATGTTATTATATATTCACCCACTGTGTCTGTATCTACAGTTCCAGTGACAGTTACAGACCCTCCACCAGAATATGAAAAACCCGGATCAGTGAATGTCTCACCTTGAACAAGAACAATTCTAGAGTCCCCGATTAATGTGACGGGGTCAACATTTAAACTGGGGCTTATAACAAATGCAGCTACATTACCATCGTGGGACATATGTATTGGGTCCTTCTTCACTACCGAACCCTGGATGGCAACATTCCCCTGAATAGTGCCTGAACGTTCAAATTCCAAATTCCATCCATTGGCTGAATAATCATCTCGATTGTATATCAAAACTCGATCTCCATCTTGTGTGATCAATCTATCACCCGCTTCAGATACAGCTAAAGATTCTATGAATGACCCTAATGTTGTGGATCCAACCTGATTAAATATGTCATTCTCAGTTATCTCAGATGAGATTTGATATATGGATACTGAAGGGACAGGGTCGCTCACGACTTCCTGCCTACTTGGTTTACCGATGGCGAAATACCTACCGTCATTTGAAATGGCCAAATTTTTAAATTTGAACGATTGTCTGTATTCCTCTCCGAAGGGTACAACACCGGTACCAAATAAGTTACTCCTGTAATCACCTGACATTCTCGTCGAATTATACTTTGACCTTGTGGTAAAACCCACAGAAGTCACAACGTTGGAAAATGGTGTTTGTGCATATACGAACCCGACCTCACCGAGTGAATGCACGGATAATTTACCAGAACTTGCATCTATGAATTTTGTTATATATAAATTCGTTCCATCTTGGGACAGACCAACCTGATCTCCATCTGGTAATACCTGTGCAACTTGGTTGTATACAGCTGGACTGACGTCATCGGACACATCATATACTTTGACAGCTGGGGTGCATAGAGCTACCCTTTTTTCTGCAATTGCTGTATTTCTATTTCTACTTCTAAATGGTGCTTGAAATTTACTGAGTTGATTCAATTCATTTGGATCTTTTACATTCACAATTATACTAAGAGGATTTGACACGTTTCCAGCCACATCTGTTGCTGAATACACAAGTGTATAAGAACCAGCTGCGCTTGAGTCGATAGCACCACTTACATCAAATGATACCTCACCATCATCTCTTGTGACACCTGAGTCATTGAAAGTTGTATCTTTTTCATGCACAATTAAACTTTCACCGTTCAATGCTATAACAGGGGGTATGAAATCTGCATTAGAAATCTGGAGAGTCTCGGTAGAGAATATTTGCACCATCCCCAAGCTATTTTCAAATAACGGTGATGATATGACCATCCTATTACCAGTTGTTGAACTAGATAAAGAATATCCAAAATTACTATCAGTTACCTCAGATGTTATGACTTCATCAGAAATAACCACCCACTCAGAACCTACATACTGATAATTACTAACACGTCCCTGTTTGCTATGGAGTAATAACTTTTGACCATTACCACTCAGATGTAACGATTCACCGAGTTCGTCATTCTCACTTACACCCTCGATAGGGCTACCCCTCAAAGATGGTGGTGTTGTGGTCGCATCGTAAATTAACACACGCCCCCTCCTAGCATTAAAAAATGGAGCACTGACAGCGAATATTGTACCATCGTCTGATATTGACACACACCAACCAAACCGCTCACCGAATGTCATCGGTTGGGCAAAAATGGGAACGTTTCCATCGAGATACGATGATATTTTGACGTAGCCAGGCCCTGCAGTTGGTGCACCGAATAAAACCACATTATTAGAGGACGAAATCACTACATCATATCCAATTTGGTGTTCTACCTGATTGTTGTCAAAGGATAAGGATGTTTGTTTAACCCACTCAGATGAAATATATCTATATGTTTTAACTCCTCCAACACCTGTATTAATCTGGAAACTCCGCCTAGGTTCCCCAACGGTCAAATATTCACCCGATCCATTTAATGAAACTGACCACCCAAATTTATCACCTGTCTCGTTGCCGCCAATTTGAAGTCCAAGTAAACCCCACACCGTGGTATACTCATACACTTGGACCATACCAGCACCAAAATCGGGTGCCCCTACAGCTACCCTAGAACCATCCCTCGAAATGGATACATCGTAACCAAAACTCCCACCCACGTTGGGTCCGGTCAATGATATCATCTCATCCCAAGTCACATCTGTCAGGTTTAATTGGTATATCTTAACCATACCCCTGTCTTGGTCATACCCTGGCATACCCACGGCTAGATAATTCCCATCACCTGAGATGGATGTGGACCACCCAAGTTTAATAGGAGTTGACGACGTAGCAAAACTTTGAATGGTGAGACCAAGTTGTAACAACTCACCAGAAGTACTCACAACTTGATATACGACATCGGAAGGATTTATTGTCATTGTGTATTTTATTACATATTCATCAGTAACACTTATATCGACTTCACCAGATATGACAACTTTCGACGAGGTTGTCACATAATCGTATTCATACACTTGGTCAACTCCAGCGCGAACAATTCTATTACCGTTTAATGAAAATACGGGTCTCGCGACGTTCCATCTATACAATTGATTTGTGGTAGCGGATTCGACTAATATACTAGAACCATCCTCTGATACAAAAACTTGACGACCGAATGAAGTGCCATTACCGTTATCCGAGAATTCGTCAATTATAGGTAACCAAAACAAACCATCCCACTTGTATTGATATACTTTACCATACCCCTGTGTCGCTGGTATTGAGAATGTCACAATGTCACCATTTTTAGACAAATTAACTGAAGTACCCGCCTTGTATATTTTGCTTCCCAATTGGCTCCAAACATTTGTTACCTCATCTTGATTGTAAATTTTCACACACACACCACCAACATCCCCTATCGCAAGTCTTCTAGCGTTCGCTGAAAAGTTCACGGATTCCCCGAAATAATTACCTACTTCAGCACCGAGAACCGAGAATTTCAAAGAGGCGTCAGACGTGTCATATACGAACACCGCCCCAGTAGTGTAATTGTTCATAGGAGAACCTATGAGGAGAAGAGACCCGTCACTGTTTAAAGCACCAGAAAACTTCTTTTTATCTACAGAATTTCCAAGTGTTACTGGTTCCATATACTCGTGTATTTTTACCCACGTCGTCGAGGATGATGAGTATTTATAAGTAAATATGTAAGGGTTTTTTACACCCGTAGGCTGTGAGGCCCCACATGATACTACAGAGCCATCACCTGAAATAGTGACAAATTCTCCAATAGTATCACCCTCAACCCCTTCGATTATGTCACCACCTTTCTGCACCCACTTGTTTACATGAAATTTATACTCATATACCCGGACTAACCCAGTCAAATTAAATGTTGGAGCTCCAATGACTACTGTTAGGCCGTCATCTGATAATGCCAAAGTTCCACTGAAACTGGAATTAGTGGGTCCTTGTATCTTCTGCCCTATTGATTTCCAGTCTTTCCCAACTGGATCCCATTCATTGAAAACAACAGTATCGTCTGCAAAGTCACCGACACCGACCATAAATCCGTCAGTTGACATACATACATTTTTACCCGTTAAAGCTGAACCCGTAAAATCTATATCATTGACAACTACAACTGTTCGACTGATCGTCTGACTAGATGTAATACCATAACTAGAAACCGCTGTATATTTGACCTCATATGCACCCAATGTATTCAAATTAAGTGCGGAATTGTCAGTTATTACCGTAGACAACACACTCGTTGTAACTCCTGGATCATTAAAAATACCATCAACCTTGACTAAAACAGTTGCATCACCATTTAATACCATCGTTGGAATCGCTGGATCCTTACTTATTACAACTGTTCTCGTCTTTGTGACCACGTTACCAAATCCATCTTGTGCTGTATACAAAATGTCGTATTCCGTACCTTCTATCGTAGAATCTCCAACTTCACCCGTGATCGTTATATCGGCACCGGTATCTGTTACAGCACCTGGTTCTACATAAGCTGTATTAGCTTGTAAAGGATATGGGTTGAGAAAGTTTAGTGTTATAGTAGGTGTGACATAATGCGAAATTGGTTTCACAGTATATGTCGTCACACAACCTGTATCTGAAGTCGGCACGTCTTTACGGGGTGCAGAAATACAAATAATTCCACCGTCACCAGAAATAGACACAGACTTCCCAAACTCGTCATTTATGCGACCCCCGATTTGATTCATTTTCCACCCGTTCAGTACCCAACTGTTATTTTGACGCTTAAAAACTTTCACATGCCCCTTAATTCCGAATATAGTCCCAGAATTTATGAGAGCACCATCAGTATTGAAACCTGATACCCCATAAATTAAACTCTTTCCATCGTAAGATAGTTTAACCCGAACATCAAATGAACTTGGTAACGAAATCTTATTATTACCTTGTTCAACGAATGAATCTGAGGTTATGTCATACGTGGTTATCTTGGAATCATTGAATACAGTGTCACTAACTGCCACTGTATTGGACTTCAAATCCAAAGAATTTCCAATGCGAGAATAGGTTCCGGTACCCACTATAGAATCTAGTAAATGAATCGAATTTAAACCCTGATCAACGTTGTAAAGATTTACCTTACCGGTGTCAAAATTATAATGAGGTGCAGATACGACGAGACGACTACCATCTTCTGAGAGTGCCACACTTTTCCCGAAGTATTCATACGAATCAACACCACCTACTAGACTAGGGTTAGGGTTAACCTGATCCCAAGTGGTTCCATTGTAATAATACACCTTCACGTAACCCCGTGTATCGAGACCATACGGTGCACCCACCGCGAGGTAGTTTTTATTTTTCGAGAGACTGACGGAATAACCAAAAAAGTCACCCGCTGAATCACCATCTAGATCTGAACCTAATTGATCCCACCGAGTGGCTCCAGAATTCCAGTCATAGATACGAACATGCCCGGAGTTTATAGTACTACCGTCATCATTAAATACAGCACCAACGACTAATCGATTACCGTCGCTTGAAAGTGAAATGGACCACCCCGAATAATCTTGGGCTGCCTCACCATTGATATCGACACCTTTTTGAACCCATGCGTCATCTTCATTCAGACGTGAATAGACACGGACACTACCAGAATTCATGCCCCCATCGTCATTAAATATTGAACCAACAGCTAGGTGTAGTCCATCCTCTGACATATCAGTTGACGATCCAAATAAATCACTTGTCCTTTCCCCGTATAGAACCTGCCCAGTCCTAGCTATTATAACTTGTTCTGCACTTTTTTTAACACTAATAAGTAAATCGGGATCAATTCCATGTCTGACACCGATTGCAAATGCATCAACCGAATTCAATTTTCCTTTCGTTCCACTGAATTTAGATTCCAGAAACTCTTTTAGTGTTAAGAACGTGTTTTGTGCATCTTTTCTGGATGGGGATGCCTTGCCCACTAATCGAGACTTCAATTCACCATACGCGTGATTCGATTTGAACTTGGCAACTTCACCCATCCTTATTGGTATAGTATAAATTAATCTGAGAATAATATTCCTGCCATACCATTATGCAATCTGAGTATGTTGTAACTCACTGCATATATTGGACAGTTTATATTTTCAGTGCAGTGTATCCTACATGAGTCAATCATACTGAAGTTAAGTGTCCCTGTTGGTTGGTATTTATTGGTTGACAAACAAAATGGATAGAAAAATAATTCCTGTGTATTACTTGACGAAAAATCCGTGTGATAATAACACGGAATAGATGTGAAGTAGGGAACAGAACGCTTAAAATCAATCAAGTCTGTACCATTAACTTGTAACTTTACTTTATTCACTGGAGAAACTAACGTGTTGTTGATACCTTCAATCACGTTACTACTCGCGATGTATTTAACAGGGTGGTTAAAAACCAACTCTTGGATTTTTTCATTATTTGGTTCATTCTTTTGAACTTGGAAGATCAACATATCATTTTTAGAAGACGCCATGAAATTTCGCTCCTCTTCATCTAAAAGTATATAACACGCGTCGATCATATACGTATGGTCAGGTAGATTATCTTGCCAGTGAATCTTAAGCTCGACGTCATGATACTGAAGCGCTATCAATGGTAAGCATGTCTGCCAGGATTCACAAAAAAAGAAACGAAGTGGGTAGAAATAAGATTGAGAACCCACACCACTATGCAAACTCGCTGGATACGTCTTAGAATAGGTGTTCGCGAACAAATCGATTGCGATACCTTCTGTAAACTCTGAATCTTGTGTGTCTATGAGCTGACCCCCAATGTAGAGCTGGACATTTTTTATGATCGTTCTCCAATCAGAAATAAGTTGAGACCCTGTAGTTGGATCGTCGGCAATTATGTTGATGTAACTCAATAAATCTCCCATTTTCTGAATCCTCACCGTCGAAAATCCATTACTAACCGGATTTTGCATGAACGTCTGATGATGAGAAAACAAGGAAAAATTTGAATGTCTTTTGAATTTTGTATTGAAAAATGATATGTCAGGTTTCCCTGTTATGTGTGCATCTTGTTGACCTCTAGCAACGAGTTGTGCTAGTGCTCCACTGGACATGTTTACTATTATATGTAAATACTTTTTAAATAGTGTATATACGAATATCATTTTGAGAAGTTACACAAATCAACGTGCCATCACTAGTAATGTTGACATTTTTACCCATATTATTGGTTCCACCCTCCGCGACTATGATCTTTTCAAACGTAAGTCCTACTCTAGACCAATCACCATCAATCAAATTGTATATGTGCACACGGCCGTTGTTCTCATCTTCAGACCCAATCACAACTGTATTACCAGATAAAGATACAGATTTTCCGAAAGTGCCTGATATATGTGATCCAATTGGTTTCCAGTTATCACTACGGAAATTGTACACTCTCACACCACCCCCACTCTGTGAACCAACCACTATGGAGTTTCCATCACTTGATAGAGAAATAGAATACCCATTTCTTTTATCTATAGTTCCATCTTCTATAGCATTCCCCATAAGCCCCCATACGTTGTCTCTGTATCTATATACACTTGTTTTACCAACATTACTGGTGGTCAATGTAAATCCTGATACAGTGGTGCGTGCATATCCAGGTGAACCGATTGCGATTATATCACCTTCTCTAGACATGGAAACCGACGTTCCCAGAAATTCAGATGGAGAAAGACCTTCGATTACTTGTGTATTTTGAATCCAGAAATTGTCTTGTAAATCGAATATTTTTAGCGAACCAGCTTTCAATATGGTACCACTATTCGTATTTGCTTCCGGTGCACTTACAATAATTCTCGTGGCGTCATCATTTATAGCAACCCCGTGTCCGAAATATCCGAGGTAATCAACCCCGTAGATCTCAAGACCCAACTGTTCCCACCCATTCTGAAACGAATCATTCCTTTTGTAAACTCGAACGATACCTATAGTCAGATATGAAGATGATCCAATTATTATATGTCTTCCGTCAGATGTAAATGCCATAGATGTAACCGTTGAATCTGTAGTTATGTGTCCACTCTCATTCCAAGAACCATCAAGTTCCTTTTTGTATATTTGAACACTGGTGTTATAAACAGCTAAAGTCGTACTATCTTTAGATATAGTAGATACATATCCAGTTTTTAGTAAGGCCAAATTGCCGTATGAACCAACATTGTAAGATTGACGTGTCAAATTGGAAGATATACCATCCGCATCTGTCACGTTGTATGTGATTGCGTATGTTCCATTCTGTGTGATGTTGATATTATTCGATGACTGAAGAGAACTAGTCAGGTTAGTTGGATCAACAGTTGGTGAAGGTATTGAGATTGGGTCGTTTCGTATTCTATATAATGTTCCCGAAGTTGTTATAGTGGGTCTCCTTCGAACAATCACCTGCCGTGTTATCGGGATGGCTTCAATTCCAAACTCATCTTTAGCGGTGTATGTAACTGTTTGTGTTTGGGGTAGTTGCACATTTGGTTTATTGAATGATATTGTTCCTGTCGAAGATCCACCCAAATCGGTATATTCTTGACCCAATGGGTTATAAACAGTGGAAGCACCCACAAGAGATAATACAGGCCTGGCTCGCACATGTACCGAACGTTTAACAGGGGTGGTCAGGCGTAAATATTTATCGGGTGTTTCGTTTGTATAATAGATCTTATACTCCCCCACTGTTGTTGCAGTTACAAAGTTTGGAAAACCTGGAACAATTGTTGTTGAATCAGATGGTGTGGTGTGAGAAATACTGACAGGAATAGAAGCTGTAACTCCTGGGTCTTCTAGGGGTGTCCCCTGTGTGTGGTAAATCACACTCCCACCCTCCAACTTTATGGTGGTGAGTTTGGGAAGAACCTCAACAGTTCTAAAAATTGGATCAGCCTTTTTCCTCAGTAAATCTTCAGCTTCGTACTTTAAAGAATATACACCATGTTCATCGTTGAATACAGCACCGGAAATTTCAACTCTGGGTATAGTGGAAGCATTGGTTGTAACAGTCGCACCAAGTTCTATATATGGTGCACCAAAGTTTAGTCTATTGTTCGTATCACCGTTTAGTGACAAAGTTGGTACACTAAACGAATTATCTTGAAACACATCACGAATTTCAAATGTTTTGACAGACCCGTTACTAATATCATTTCCCAAAATAATGTCATCGGTGTCTGTAATGAAAATAGATGATCCATATTGACCAGAAGTGCTATTAGCTAACGACCACGAACTACCGTCATATTTATATAGTCTCAAACTATCACTTGAACCCACTAGAACGATCGAAGTGCCATCATTCTTTATATCAAGAGTAACACCTCCACCTGTCATGTTTGTAGTAATTTGTGTTGCAGTTGACCACGAAGTGTTAGTCCTGTTGAACACTTTTGTGTAGCCAACGTCACTCGTTAAGACCATCGAACTTCCATCTCTGGTTATAGAAAAATTGTGAACATCCCCTCTTTCAGTTTCTTGAGTGTGAGTGCTATCGTATACACGAACCTTTTCGTCACCAGACATCACGAAAAGTCTGTCACCACTATCAGTCAAACGAAGGTCTCCCATATCGATAGTAGCCCCAGAAATTGTGATAGTTGATCGAAGTGTCCAATCACTAAGAGAATTCACATCATCATAAACCTGGACAACACTATTCTTGTCACTTCCAATAGCTACTTTGGAGCCGTTCGATGTTATGGATGTGTATTTACCAAAATGATCATCTCCCAAAAGTTCTTGACCGTGTTGGGACCACGAATTTCCTGAAAATTTGTAAATTTTTGCAGAACCTGTAGATTGTGTTCCATCTATTGTTCGTGTGGATTCAGGTATACCGATGACTAAATAAGTTCCGTCATTTGATAGTGACAGTGAACGCCCAAAACCATCATTGATTTCGGGGGTTGATATCGTGTTTCCCCTTTGTTTCCAACCGGTTGATATGTTTACTAAACCTGACGTTTTAACTGAAAGTTGAGTGTCCAAGCCTAACACAATTTTATCTCCATTGTTTGAAATCCTAACAAACTTCCCCAAGTGACCAGACCCGATTAAATCCTCGACGACAGTCCATATTTTACCATCAAACAAACTATATACGTATGCACGACCTGAACCTACCTCTATTGTGGAATTTCCAAGTACTACTTTGTCACCCGTTTTACTGATACTTATCTTATGCCCAGAACTTCCAAAATCGCCATTTATAGTGGTGCCATACTGTTCGTATACTTTGTCCAGTTTATAAACTTTTATTTGAGCACTGGAGGCTACAACAAAATATTCAGCATATTCACTGATTGCTACTGATACTATGGTGCCCGACACACCGGTCGATATAGTCTGACCGAATTGCTTCCATTCTATTCCATTCCAAAGATATATTAAAGCGGCACTACCAGTGTGTGTCACCATAACTTTTCCATCATACGAAAGGTCGAAGTTGGTTATACCTAAATTTTGAGAACCTACAGCTTGCACCGTGACAGAACCACCAGTTGGTGATGTAGTTGGTATTTCATATGTTTCAATTCGAGCAGGTGAAGCGTATAATGCGACTACAATTTGTCCATTCCTCGACATCACCTCCTTCAAACTAGTGTTCGAAATAGTAGGGGCATAATAACTACTCGTAACTAAACCATCATATATTCTACTTATCTGGCCATGGTGAGAGAACACACGGTTACCATCTTCAGAAACATTCAAAACACCCCCCACAGAAACAGAGTAAGTAAATAGAACTGTTGAAGATACAAGTGACAGGGTTGTATTAAATTTATCAATCACAATATTCCCACCGTAACTTTTTAAAACAAACGTTTCTGAACCGTCATGATTTATATCGACATCCATACCTGAAATATCTATCGTCCCCAATGCACTGATCACCTGTTGAGTAACGAGGGTTTCATCAAACTCGTAAACCTTCACCTGGTTATCAAATTGAGAAGTTACTGCCATAAATTTACGATCATCGGTACATGATATCGCGTAACTCATCCGATCGGTGTTGATTTGACCCAAAACTGGAATCGTCTTTTCGGAAATTTCGTCGTTTAGTAATAATATCTTCAAAAATGGATCATAATTCGATTCTACAATGTTCTGAGCATTTAAAGTAAATTGGTTCGCTAGAATAGAAGCACTAGAATATTCACGTCTATTACTCACTAGACCAGATGTCGTAGTTGCAGCTTCTAGATGTTGGTAATCTACAGTCTGGGGTGTGTATCTGTTAAATGCTCGTTTTGTGACAGCATTTAACATTTCGTTCAACGAGTAATTTGTACGACCCATCCCTATAATGATATGGCACATATTAATCTGCATAAAGTACACCAGCCATCCCGTCCTTAATACGGAGGATATTGTAATTCACTGCGTATAAGTTTCTATCGATGGGTTGAGTGCAATGTAATGTACAAGAATCTATCCTACTGAAATTCAACGTCCCGGTGGGTTGATATTTATTAGCGGACAGGCCGAAGGAATGTAAAAATAAATTTTCAGAGTTACTCCCTGAGTAATCTGTGTGGTAGTAGCTTGGAATCGCTGTGAAGTAAGGCACCCCAGTTTTGAATTCCTCAACATCTGTGCCGTTCACCTGTAGTTTCACTTCGTTTGTCCTAGATACGAGGTTATTCGTCGAAGAAGCGTTACTACTGGCGATGAATTTGACCGGGTGATTGAAAACGAGTTCATGAATAGTTTTATTAGAGGGTATGTTTTTCTGCACTTGATAAATCAGTATGTTATGTTCATTAAATGCTGCATATTTTCGCTCCTCTTCATCTAACAAGATGAACGACGCATTTACGTGATACGTTCTATTTGCGTTCAAGTTTTCACTCCAGTTTATTTTAATTTCGACGTCATGATATTGTAAGGCAACCAACGGTAAAGCAGTTTGCCATAGTTCACAGAAGAAGAATCTAAAAGGATAAAAGAAAGATTGAGAACCCAGACCACCGTGGAGACTCGCCTGAAATGATTTCGAATAAGAACTAGCGAATAGATCAATCGCTATCGATTCACAAAACTCTGAATCCTGTTTATCGATTAATTTACCGCCGATGTATAACTCGGCACTCTCGATAACCTGTGTCCAATCGTCTAACAACTGGACTTCCCCATTAAGTTTAGTGACTAGGTTTGTATATGCCAGTAAATCACCAAGCTTGTTAATTTTAATCGTAGACGTTCCACCTGGTCTAGGTTGGGTTTGAAGTGTCATCTGCTTTGTAAATAAAGAAAAATTTGTATGTCTCTTGAACTTAGTGTTAAAGTATGTGGTATTAGGAGATCCAGAAATGTGTTTATCCTGTTCACCACGGGATACAAGTTGAGCAAGGGCTCCACCTGACATGGTTTTCTATTATAGAATCATATTATTTATTTAAACACTTTCCTCTACATCGTCGTCATCTTCAATTTCAATCATGATTTCACCGTACTGTTCCTTCCAGTCATTTGGGTCGGTATAATCCTTTTCTTCAGTGTCGTAATAAGCTTCACTGTCGTCAATCATCATGTGTCTGATAGTTTCATATAGCACAGTTGTAAGTGCGAATTTGTAAGCGAGGAACCCCACAAACGTGGCACCATAATCAAAATCAAATGCGAATGGTGCGTTATTCCACACAACTTCAAAAGCTGCAACACCCAAGGGTGCTACAAATTCCTTTTGAATGGTTGAAGTTTCGAAATTGTCAACCCTATCCGACAGGAGAGTCATATACGAATACGAAGCTAATGCCCCCAGAGCTGCAGAGACACCCTGATCGGCACCCTGGGTTATGAAATAGGAGGCACTCAAAGCTGACCCATACCCAGCAGTCGATTTCTTAAGTGTTCGTTTAAGACGTGTATATTCCTTAGAGTTATTACGTGTGATAGATCTTGTGATGCCAAGGACAAGACTCATTGTATACTTTTCATTGTCCACAATGCTTTATCTCACTTAAAAAATATCAAATACAATAGTATATGAGGTGTGAACTGTGTAGGAAAAAATGTGGTATCCCTTTCGATTGCAATCATTGTAAGGGACAATTTTGTATCAGCTGTTCACATTTAGAGAAACACGAGTGCCCAGGTCTACAAGACAAGATTAGTAAAGATCTGAACATTTTGGGTAAAAAAATAGCATTCGAACCACCTCCAAAATGCGTCAAATTTTAGATGTGGTATTCATCTAAAAAAAGAATATTGTCTAATCACAATATGAATAAGGACCGGTCCATTCTTATCCATGATGTGGCGTCATTAACGTTTCTCGCCCCCTTCTCTTTCTTCTGTGTAGCAGAGTCTGTGTTTGGATATAGTGTATACCCGATGTTCCTGACCCACACCCTTACCACATACATGTCTATTGACTTGATGTGGATACTCCTCCAACCGAGGATTGTGCACGCATTTAGAAAGTTGATCATACTCCATCATGTAGTATGTCTCACAGCTCTTCTCAGACCCCTCATGTATCCAACAGAAGCTTTTATAGTGGGGGTAGTGGGTATAGTTGAAATTGACACGTCTCTTCTAACTATTAGAAGACTCACCCCCAGAAATAGTTCCATGTATCCCATCATAACCGATTTGTATCATACGTCTAATCTATTGATTAGGGTGGGATATGAGTCATGTGTGACCTTGTTCTTATCATATTTGTATATGTATGAAAGTATGTATGCAAAAATACATATACTTGGGTGTCAGTATTTCATAAATATTTTCAGTTGTGGTATTTGTGCGCTCACCTATTCGAAGAGGAACCCAGCTTTGAAGGAAGTTTAGGTATTTTCAAGACAAAAGTGCCATCCAACTCCCTCCGACTTTTTTGGGTAGGGTGGAAAACCCTGGCCTTCACAGCATTTAAATTTTGACACCCATGAATTACCACCTATATCTGGATTAGTGGCATCTGACCAACACGCG
>Ga0207890_1000184_pt1 | contig 21925 bp, 3 predicted proteins | sample LinPmetageLP48_FD_184059 | JGI IMG/M metagenome (GOLD analysis project Ga0207890, IMG submission 184059) | Marine viral communities from the Pacific Ocean - LP-48 (SPAdes) | ecosystem: Environmental > Aquatic > Marine > Oceanic | place: Pacific Ocean | collected 2011-06-13 | reverse complement strand
ATAAACTTGCTTAATGGTACTATTAAACCTAGATTAAAAAGAGGATCAGAAACTGAAGGAATAAAAAATTGGTATAGTAAAATTGATAATTATAATACTGATGAAAAATTTAAAAAACAAGTAAATCAATTTGATATAGCAAATAACGAGGAGTTAAAAGCAAATATTAAATTAGAAGAATCTGGTAATATGCCTACTAATATGCCTACTAATGTGCCTATTGAAAATTTACCTAAAGAAAATCAAAGTCTTTTAAATTCTCAGGCAATGGCTAAAAAGAATAATATTTTAGCTCCAAGTACTGAAAGTATTTTAGGACTATCTCAACATTCAAATAAATCAGATGTTTCAGAAAAAACTGTTTCTCCTGAAGCACAGAACTTCAAAGGAAATCTTACTGCTGTTATTTCAGATGAACAAGCTAAAGCCGATCAAAAGCAACAAATTGCTCAATTAAAAAGACAGAAACAAATAGACGAATTTATAAACGCTGCCCCTATTGACGCAAGTACTCAGCAGCCTGTATTCGGACAAGGACAGTTATTTGGTGTAAATAAGAAAAAAACAGGGGGGCATTTATATCCTAGATATTTAGAAAATGGAGGACCAGGAGATAAAGAGTTAAAAGACAAAGAAGATAATTTAAATGGTAGAGTTGGTCCTGAAATTAATCCTACATATTCATTTGGACAAACTCCTAGAAAATTAGGGCACATTTCAGGGTATGGAAAAAAATATTTTTTTTCACCAGATTCTAAAAAATTTGATAATTTTATTGATCCAATTAGTTTTAATGTAGATGCAGAAACAGGAAATAAGAAAAAATATAATTTTGATACAGGAAAATTTGAAGTAACAGATATTCCTTATGTTAATAAAGGAGAACCTGGTGTTAGTATGATGAGTCATCGTGCAGATATTTATGAGAATGGCGATATGAGTGAAGAAGCTCAATCTGCTAGATTAGAAAAAGCCGAAGAAATGTTAAAGCATTCTGAAACAAAAGGAAACAGAGCTATGCAACAATTTGCAGATAGATCTGATTATTCTGCAAAAAATAGATTAGGATTACGAGAACAAGGAGTCAGTCAAGGATATTGGGATACTTATAGAAATCAATATCAATGTATTTCAGGAAGTAGCTCTAATTGCTCTCCTATTCCAGGAATGCCTATGGACAAAAATCAACCTAACTATGCTACTGTTCCTCATTATGTTAAAGATAAAAGTAATCGAGGAGATTTTAAATTAAATAAAAATGTTAGTGCAGGAACACAAAAAAATGGAAAAGGTACGTCAGGACCAGGAGATAATATTCCCGTTATGGGAGGTAACGAAACTTTTGCAAGTTGGGGTACTAGAAATTATGGGTTTGAATTTGCTGATATTCAGAGTCCTTTGAAAAAAGGACAAATTTTAATACAAAAAGGGTATGATGATTGGAAAGCAAGGAATAGGGGAGTTCCTAGCCCCACTCCTAAAAAAACTTTTCAATATGGAAGAGTAGAAGGTTACGGACCATATCATGCAAAAACAGTGGGTAATATAGGTACTAGTAAGGATTACTTAAATGCTGGTGCAGATTATTACGGTGAAGAAAAAGGCTTTCAAATAGGAAATAATCCTGGGGGTTATGCATACGTACCTTCTAGTATTTCCGCTGTTGGAAGTGCGCCAAGAAGGACTACTGCTCAATTAAATTGGACAGGTGATAGTCCTTATTATAAAGCTATATTAGCTAACAAGCAAAAAAGAGATAATTTAAGTAAAAAAGACTAACTTTATAAAAAGTACAAAAAATGAAAAATTATAATTACGGAGGACGATCATTTGCAGCAGGCGGTGCTATGCCTATGGAACAGTTGACTGAGTTTAATGAAGGAGGTCGTCACGAAGAAAATTCTTTAGGAGGAATCCCTCAAGGAATGACTCCTGATGGTCAACAAAATTTAGTAGAAGAAGGTGAAACTAAATTTGATGCTGAAAATTATATTTATTCTGATTCATTAAAAGTAGATAAAGAATTAGCAGAAGCTTTTAACCTTGCTCCTAAGATGGTAGGTAAAACTTTTGCAGATGCTAGTAAGATGGCAGGTCGTAAAAAATCTAAAAGACAAGGAGATGCTATAGAAACAGCTGCTAATGAAAAAGATTTAATGAATCTGATGGAAGCACAAGAAGCTTTCAAACAAGCACGAATAGAAGAAAAGCTACAAGAAATTGCCGAGTTAGATCCCAACGCACTTCCTGCTTTAATGGGACAAGGGCAACCTCAAGAAGGTGCTCCTCAAGGTAACCCAGCAATGGGAGGCCAAATGCAAGAAGCTCCTATGGATGAGCAAGCTATGATGGAACAGCAAATGATGGCTGAACAACAAGGAGGCGGAGGACAACCATCTCCTGAAGAAATGGCTATGATGGAGCAACAGCAAAATCAAATGATGGGTCAGCAAGAAGGTATGATGCGTTCAGGAGGTAAACTTCCTAAAGAAGTTTTAAAAGCTAGAGCACAATCTCACATGTCTCCTGCACAAGCAGATGCTTATGTAGAAAATTATGCCAAAGGAGGTAAAATGGATTTTGAGCCTCATATAATGTATAAAGATGGTAACGGGATTCAAGCAGATACTTACCAAAAACATCTATCATTAAAAAATGAAGGTTACGGTCATAGTATGGGTTATGGTGGTTATACAAAAAAACGTTCATATGCACCAGGTGGTTTTATGGGAGCTAATGCAGGTATGATGATTCCAAATCCTTGTGGAACTCCTGGAAATCCTCCTTGCCCAAAGATTAATAATATGTTAGAAATTTCTCCAGGAGGTCTTTCTAAAGAGGAATTGCAAAAACTAAAAGAACAAAAACAAGCAGAAAAACTAGCTAATAAGGCTCCTACTACGACAGATTTAAAATTTACTTATCCTACTACAGGTAATGTAGAATATTTAGGTGATCCACGTTTTGAAGGAGTAGAAGTTGGTATTCCTATGGACTCAGGTGCAAATTTTAATAGAAATAAATTAGGCAGACAAGTACTAAAAAACCCTACAAATTTTGTTTATAAAGCAGGTGATTTACAGGATAAGGATGCTGTAAAGAGAGCTGAAGGATTAAATCAAGATAGAATTAAGGCATTTACTCCCCAAAACAATGTTGTTTCAAATGAATTTGGAGGCAACTTAATGCAGCCTATGAATCAAATGGGTTCAGGAGGAAAAATGTGTTACGGATGTGGCGGTAAGATGCATGCTTACGGAGGTCGTATGAATGGAATTCAACATAAATATGGAGCAGGTATGAAAACTGCAGGAACTATTTTAGATACTGCTGCAGACTTTGCTAAATATATTCCTGTAGTAGGACAAGTTATAGCTCCTATTGCAGAAGCAGGAGCAAACGTTTTACAAGGAGCAGGAGAAGCAAAAGCTACTGATACAGCGTATACTTTGAAACAAGCTGCTTTTGATGCAGGTTCAGGCCTTGCAGGAACTTTTGTACCTGGTGCAGAACAAGTTATACAAACTGCAGGAGATATAGCAACAAAAAAAGAAAAAACTGCAGAAATGCAAAAAAAGCAAGAAATTCTTAATGATCCAAGTCATCCTGACCATGAGCAAGTTAAAAAAGCTATGGAAAATAGAAGTACAGATAAATCATTGCAAAATGCAGAAACATTTGCTAATGTTTGGGATAAAACTGCAGGTATGGCAAGTAAGTTTATAAATCCTGGAGAAGAAGGATTAGAAGGCGCTTCAGATGTAGCAGATTTTGCCCCAGACGGAGTAACAGAAAATGTAACAAATACTGTAGGGCAACTAGGAGATTCTATTCCAATAGGTAATTGGGCAGATATTGACACAGAAAATATGCCAGAAATGCCTGAGAATATGGCAACTGGAGGACGTATGTATGCTGGAGGAGGTTATATGGGAGCTAATTCTTATAAAAATGGCGGAGGTCTTTGGGCAAACATACAAGCTAAGAAAGAAAGAATGGGAAGTAATTATCGTCCTGCTCAACCTGGAAATCCAGATAGACCAACAGCTAAAGCAATAGCAGCTTCTCAAGATATGGGAGGCTATATAAATAACGGAGGACGTATGATGCGTAATGCAGGTTATTTAAATTTTGCAGATAGTCCTGTAGGTGAAAATGAAATTGATGTAAACGTAGATCAAACAGATATAAACAGAGACTACAGTTTTAAAGAAACTCCTTTTGAATTTGCTTCTAAATATGCAGCACCTGTAGCAAATTTAGTTGACGGTTTTACTTCTAAATATGATCCTAAATATGAACCAGAATACACGCCTTTAACAGCTCCTAAATTAGATTATACTGAAAGTGTTAATTCTATTAGAAGAAACGCAAATAAAGTTAAAAATAGTTTTAATAAAGTAGGAAAAAATCCTAGCAATTTATTAGCATTAAGTCAACAAACAAATGCTTTAGAAGCAAAAGCAATGGAGCAAGTAAATGTTATTAACGCTAAATTAGAATTTGATGCAGGCAAACTTAATAATGTTCAAAAACAAAAATTAGAAAAAACTAAAAAAGAACTTTTATTAGGATTTGATGAAGCTACAAGAAAATCAAAGCAAGCAGCTGCTAAACAATTTGCAGATATAGCTAGGACTGATCAAGCAAATAGACTCGCCCAATCATATGCTTCAATGGGAGCAGAAAATATTGGAAAAGTAGAGTATGCAACTTTAGTAGACCAACTTGGTGAGTTTTTGAAGAAAAGAAAAAAAGAAAAAAAAGGTAAAAATTAAAAAAAAATTTAAAAATGCCAATTACGCCAATATCTACTCCGTACACTGCAGAATATAAGCCTCTTGGATTAGAGGCTTTTGCTGCTCCTTTATCTAAGATGCAAGAAAAGTTTGATGTTGCTCAAACAGAAATTGAAGGCACTAAATATGCATTATCTAGAATGTCCCAAGATGATGAAAGAGCTAAAAAACTTTTATTAGATTTAGAAGGAAAAACATCTGAACTTTCTCAAAATTTAAGTAGATCAGGTAACTATAAGCAAGCTACTAAACAGCTTAAAAATCTTAATGAATACTTTAATTCTAGTCCAGAATTAGCTGCTATGAAAAGTAATTATAACAAGTATCAAGAAAATTATAAAATAATGCAAAGCCGAATAAATAAAGACGGCACATTTACTGAAAAAGATTTTGATTTATGGGATTATAATGCAAGAAATAACTTTAAAGGAACTAATTACGATAAGTCTACTGGGACTTATACTACAGGAGATTTTAGTCCCAAAGGATTTAATCTAGAAAAAGAAGTAAACGACGAAGTTAAATCTATAGCTCAAATGAGTCCTTCTGATAGAATACTTGCTATTCAAAATCTAAATCCTAATATAGACGGAAAAGAGATTAGTCAGCAATTAACTGAGGTTAGAACTAAAGCAGATGTTAGCAGAGCTATTAGAAACTTTGTTCTTACAGGAGATAGATATAAAAATTGGAAACAGGAAGAAGCTCAGATGGAGTTTTTTATGAAAAACGATCAAACTAAAAAAGCAACTCTTCAAGGATTAACAGAAAATAAAGACCCTCTTTCATTTTCTAAAGAAATAATTACAGATACTTTACCAGATTTAGAAAGAATTTACGCAGAAGCTACAGAAATGCTTGAAGAAGAAAACTTATCTGAGGAGGATAGAGCTACAGCAGAAGAAGTACAAAAAGAAACAGGGGACCAAATAGCTTTTCTTAACAATGCATTAGAAGAGAATGATGAAGCTGTTTTAGAGCAAGAAGCTGGAGGTATGTATATAGCAGATGCTATGGGATATTTTGATAGAATAGCGCTCGCAGGAGCAGATATAGTAGACTTTATTAAAGAAGGGGCTATAACTATGTCAGGAGGAAATGGTGCTGCAAATAAAAAAGTAGAAGAAGCCCAGACAATAGGAAACATTTCTACTAGTATAAGTAAAGTTAATGTTACTGGTGAAGCCGCTGTAGGAGATACTGCTCCATTTATGACACAAGAACTAGGAGATTTAGAGCCTATAGAATATACTGTAGAAAGTGCGGGACTTGACGGAGAAGTATATCAAAAAACTTTATCAATAGAACCTGCTGGTACTTTAGGAGAAATGTACCAAAAAAACATAAATTTAGAAGGAACTTATGTAGATGGAGTAAATAATAATTCCGTTAGTTACGCAAAAACAAATGATGTTATTTTAAACGTACAAAATCAAAATGAAAGTTTATCTAAGACTACTTTAGCGTTTGGAGAAATGTATGATAGTCATATTAATAAAGAAAAAGATAATATAAAAAAGTTTCAAGTAGATTTACTTAATTCAGATTTATCTGAGGAAGAAAAAGCGGAATTAGACGCTAAAATAAAAGCATCTAGATTTGAAATTAATCAAAGTACCTTAGCTAAAGCAGGGACATTTAAAGATTTAGATTATTTAATAGTAAAAAACTTACAAAACAGTTCAGATGAGGAATTATTGACAATTCTTAGGAATGGTTTAGAAAACTCTAATAAAGAAGCATTAAAAAACGCTAAAAAGAAGTTTCAAAAAACAACAGATGCTAATAAAAATACAGGCGAAATTAGTCAAAGAAGTTTTATAAATTCAAGAGGTAAGAGCGGAGATCCTGGCAAACTTAAAGAAGTAAAAATAAAAGAATTAGCATTAACCGACGAACAAATTTTAGAAGGTATTACTAGATTAAAAGAACTATTCAGTACTAATACTCTTGCTAGTCCTCAATTTTTAGATGCTGCTTTAAATAGTTTACAAACTAATAGTAGAGAAGAAGGTAATGTAATGCTTAAAAATTTAGAAAAACAAGAGATTACTCTAAATCAAAATTCTGCACAATTATTCTTAAATAAAGATTACAAAGAATTAAATGAAGAAGAATTGCTTACTTTACAAGGGTATCTTGATGCAAGAATGGATCAACAAGAACCAGGATACGATGATTTACCTGATGAAGTAAAAGAAGAGAGACAAGCTTTATTTGAACAACAAAATGAACTAGAAGAAAAAATAGATGCGCAGTTAGAAATAGGAGATAATTCTTTTGATGCTGGAGAGTTACTAATAAATGAAATTTTTAATGATTTTAGAAAAACTAAAACTTTAGGAAGCGAACAATTTTATCAAGTGCCTGCAATAACTATGAATGAATCTGCAGATTTATTTTCTGGCGGTGAATTTAAAACTCTAGTAACTGATATGGTTGAAACAAATAATCGAGCTGACAGAGTTATTTGGGATTCTATTTCTCGACGATCTATAGCAATTGACCCAAATACTACACAAAATACTTATAATTTAGATATTTACAGAACAGACCAACCTCAGTATGTAGGCGACGATCAATATCAAAATCCTATTTTCGCCTTTACTAGAAAAACAGATTATACTGAAGCAAATATGAACGTAGATAATTGGAGAAAATATACATCAACTGGTCAGTTTGGAGCACTTTCAGAAAAACAATTAGAAAATATAAGTACCGCTGAAGCAGAAGCTGCAGAGGGTAATTATAATAATTATACTTTTTCTCCAAAAGATCTTGCTAAGTTACAAAAAGATAACCCAGAAGTTTTATATTTAAGTGGAGAAGGTTTTAGTATGAAACCGTCAAAAGCAGTTACTGAGAATTTTGTTTCTTATATAGAAGCTGCAAGTAGCATTTCTAACACAAACAATAGAATAGATTATATAGAAAAACAAAGAGCTAATTACGCTCCTTTTTACATGGCTTCTTCTGCTGAGATATCTGCTGCATACTATGATTGGGCTAGTACACTTCAACATAGAGCTTTAAATGGCATTGAAAGTTCTATGACACAAGGACCTGCTTCACAAGGAGTAGTAAGTGCTCCTTTTGAAGATTCCGAAGGAAGAGTAGTTACTAGAGAATATGAAGCTCAGTATCAAACAAAACTAAACGAAATTATTGTCCAATACACAGAAATATTAAGAAGCGCTGATAGTGGTGAAATAGTTGGAGAATACGAATTACCTTCTGTTAATATAAGCAATCAAGTTAATTTGCCTACTGCTTTAGCAAAACTAGATTTAACTTTTGGAACAGGAAGTGCATCAAATTTAAAATATTATAATAAAGGAGGAAGACAGCTTCCATTAGTTTTAGCCAATCTAACTCCAGATGCATATAGAGATAGTAGAAGAATGCAAAACATTATAAAATAATCTAATGGCTGAAACAGATAGCGATAAAGAATTAAATTTAGCGGGTTTAAAAGGAATAGATACAAGTAATCCTGAAGGAAATAATCCTGAAGGAGAGCCTGAAACTAATCCTATATTACAATCTTCTAAAGATAAAATAAAATCTTCTGATAGCTATATAAAGCCTAAATCAAAAGACTCTGCTTTTAGAAATAATCTAGCAAACTCAGCAGTTACTGGGATTACTAATGATACTATTATTGGTTCTAATTTAATGGTAGATAAAAAGCTTGCTAGTCCTCTATTTACTCCCATAGATTTAGCATTAGCCATACCTGATCCTAGAGAACGAGCTAAATATATTAAAGAACATGGGTCAAATATGACTCAATTACTAGATCCAGATGTTTACGGAATTTTATTTAATAGAGACGTAGCTGATTACGCACAATACAGAAAAAAAAGTTACAACAATAAATTAAAAACTTTTGTAGATGATCTAGATAATAATCAAGGTTTTTGGGAATCTATGGGAATAGTGTCTGCCAAATTAGGCGGGGATGTTGTTAATAATTTAGGAGCAAATTTAGTGGCTCCAGTATATGGATTAGGAGCAGCTCTTTTTAATTGGGGAGATACAGGGAAATGGGATAGTTCTAAAATATATGATAATGATGTAACTGATTATTTTAAAAAGAATCTAGAATACTTAGATAACGAACTAGTAATCTACGGAGGAACTGGTTATGGAAAAGACAAAGAAAAAGCCGATAAAATAAATGATGCTTTATCGGGAGGAGTATTAAGAGGTACGGGAGACTTTTTTTCTAGAGTTACTACCCATCCTTTTAAATCAATTAATGAAGACATCGTTCCTACTATTTCTTTTGTTGCAGCAGCTGTTGGTTCTGAAATGATTTTAAAAAGAGTAGGATTAACAGGAGGAGGATTTATAGGAAATAACCTAGCAAGAGCAGGTGCTTACGGTGTAAAAGGATTTTCAAAAGGTTATAGAGTTATTAGGGGCTTAGATAAGCTAAGTGATATACAAGCTATGCGTAGAGTTATTACTACTGCAGATAGAATTAAAAAGACTGCAGGAACTATTGGAACAATGTATAGATCGGCTGCTTATGAGTCAGGAATGATTGGCCAAGACGTTCAGGATAATACTCTATTAGAAGCTAAATTTGGATACATAAAGAAAAACCCTGAATTATTTGCTGAGTACAATAGATTAGTTAGAGAAAATACAACAGAGTTTGGTGTTTTAACCGCTGATAATGCTAAATTAATAGAGCAAGTAGCTTTAAGAATTCCAAAAGGAGAATTAGCTGTTATGGCAAATACTTCTAAAAATGCAGGTACGGCTGCTTTCTTAACTAATATTCCTTTAGTAGGGGCTAGTTATATGATTCAGTTTCCTAAAGTTTTTGGCGCAGGATATAGGAACAGTCAAAAAATTCTTTCAAAAACAGGTACATTATATGGAACTACAAAAGGTGTTAGCGGAAAACTTACTTCAAATTTTAGTAAAGCAGCTTGGTATGAAAAATTAGCTTACAAATATATACTACCAGGAGCTACATCAGGGATTACAGAAGGGTTTGAAGAGTTTTCTCAAGGAGTCATTGAAAAAGGATATACTGACTACTGGGCCTCTCCTTACACTAAAAATTCTACAGAATCTTCTATAAGCTTTTTAAGCGCAATGAGTAATGCGAGTAGAAAATATGCTAAATCTGTAGAAGGACAAGATTCAATGACATTAGGATTCTTAATGGGTGTATTAGGAATTCCTATGTTTAAAGCAAGTAGCAATAAAGCAGGATTTAAAGTTGGCTGGAGCGGGGGTGCTTATGAAGCAGTTCAAGAAGTAAAAGACAAAATCAGTGAAGTAGAACTTGCTATAACCAAATATAATGAAGGAGTTCAAACTAATGATGTTTTAAAAAATAATTTTGATTCTTTTAGAAAATCTATTAGTATAGAAGAAAACAGTGATAGAGCTCTTGAAGAAGGAGATGTGTTTGCTTACAAAAATGCAGAACATGATGCACTTCATAATTATGTAACTAATAGAATAAATAATGGAATTTTAGATACTGTATATCAAGATATAGAAGGTCTTGAAGAAATGAGTTTAGAAGAGTTTAATGAACAATTTGCTCATAAAGACGAGGCTTTTCAATTTACTGAAAAAACTAAAAAGAAAAATTTAGAAACTCTTAAAAATAATGTAGATGCTATTGCAAACAGTGTAGATACTGTAGAAAAAGTTTTTAATGATAAACGAGTTTGGGTAGATAAATTTTTTAATAAAAACTACAAAGGATTAGATCCTATACTTAAAGACGATATTTTAGATGAATTAACAGATAACACAGGTGCTTTTAAAAATAAAAACCTTGAGTCTTATGTTAAACAAAATCCTGAAGAAGCATTTGCAATAAAACATTTTATACAAAGCAAACAAACTCTTTTAAAAGAAAAAGCTATTTATTTACTAAGTAGTAAAAACAATCTACAAAAAAGAGAAAAACAATTAAAAGAAAGGCTTAATGAATTAGTTCCTAATGCTAATTTAGATGCTTTATATAAAGATGAAAATTATAAAGAAGTCTTAGCTGCGATAGAAAAAGGAGATCAAATTTATTTTGCAGAAGAAGAAGGTAAAAAGAAACTTAGTAGTTTTATTAAAGAAATAACAGGTCAAATAAAAGAAGATAATTTTAAAGAATACAATTTTAACAAAGACGAAATAGACGGAATTGTTAATGATATTTTTAAAATCAGAACTACAGAAGCTAAAGTTTCTGAAATATATTCTACCTTGTTTACTAATAAAGGTGCTAATAATTGGTTAAAATTAAAATCATCTTTAGAAGAACAATATGTAGAACTAATTCTTGAAAATCAAGAAAAAATCTTAAAAGAACAAGCTGAACGAGTTCAAGATGCTAGCAGTTTAAAAACTATCCTTAATTTATATAAAGAACTTTTTGGAACAGAGCTACCTGCTCATAGCGATAACATTAAAAAACAATTAAATACTTTAAAAGAAAAAATAGATCCAGAGAATCTTGTATATGAAGACATTGTTGCTGGTTTAAAAGACTTTAAGAATCCTAATTTAATCGAACATATATTTGATTTACTACAAAAGCAAAATAAGCTGCCCCAAAAAATAGAGTATACTATTGATAAAATAGATCTTGTTAAAAACGATCAAGACTTTAAAAATGATTTTTTAGAAGCATTTGAAACTATTCTTAATAATTACGAAAGTATAATAGATGATATAAACAGTATCCTTGATGCTGCTAATAAGAATAAAGACAATCGCCAAACTCCTTCTCAAAAACCATACACTAAAGCTGAACAAAAAGAGGAAGAGCTTGCCTCAATGAATACCGCAATGGATAGTGTATTTGAACAAATAGCTAAAAAAAATAATATTGGGTTTATTCCTATTTTTCATGATAAAGAATTATTAATTGACACTGATAACAGAGTACTTGGAGTTAGGCATAAAATAAGTGGCAGTAAACGGGGTCCTGCTCTTAAAACAATTAACGGTAAAGAAAACACTCAGCCTAAAATAAAAGGCTATAATACAAAAGTAATCAATTCTGCAAATGATCTTAATAATAAATATTTACAAGAAAACGTTGTATATGCTTCATTCAAATTTGCTACAGAAACAAATGAAAAAGGAAATTCATATGGGGATAAAACCGTATATGATGCAGATAGCATAGGTATTGATGTTTACATTGGCGATCTTTTCGTAGGTAAAGTTCCTACTACTGGAAATAGTCCCTCAAGTAAAGCTCTTAGAGCCGCTTTATTTAACGGTACAGTTAATGAAGATGGAACTATTATAGGAACAGAAAGCACTACTACTACTCAAGAATATACAGGATACGAATCAACAGCTACTGTTGCTCCTAAAACAGAAACTAAAGAAACTACTACTTCAGATTTAGGACAAACTAGTGAGGTTGAGTTAAACTACTCACCTGTAAATATGTCTGGTTATGGTAAAAGTTACAAACAAGCCGACATATCCGAAGGAGGAAAAAGTATAATATTTAATTCCCATAGGAAAGCTTTTAAAATAAAAGATGGTGTTTTAACTGCTAATATAGACGATATAGATGGTAAAACTTTTTATCCAATATCCGTAGATGTTAGCAATACTCCTGAGTACTTAGATTATAAAGAAAAGAAATATGTACTTGATGCTGAAAGAAAAAGATTAAAAGAAGCTGGAGAGAAAGGTATTGAAGATATGCTAAAAGGAATGGGAGCGTCCATGAGTGTAGCAAAAAAACAAGTATTAGATTTATTACATAAAGAGCTTAGTAAGAAAAATAGCATTACTCCATTTAAAGGAGGTACTTTATCTAAACCAACACAACAAACTAGTGAGGTTGAATTAAATAAATGGAAAAGAAAAGACATAGAAGATTTGTTTGATGAAAATCCTTCTTTAAAGAAAATAGGTAGTGTAGAAGAATATAATGCGTACTTAAAATCTGTATTTCCTAACAGTAAAGTAGACTACTTTTTATATCATGGAACAGATGTTAAGTTTGATGTTTTTGATAAATCTAGACAAAACAAAAATACAGACCCTAATTTTATAAGTGAGGGATTTTGGTTTACAAGAACTAAAGAGCGGGCAAGGGATTTTGGAAGCAATGTAAAAATTGTAGTATTAAATCAAGAAAACCCTTATAAGAAATCAGGAAGATTAAATGAAAAAGGATTCTACGAATATGCAGATCAAGTAGATGATATTAAAGCTGCAAAAAAAGCTGGAAATGACAGTGCTATTTTAGATATAAATGAAGGAGGTCTTGATGGAGACGCTCCTGTGACAGAACATGTAGTGTTTGAACCAAAACAAATTCATGAATTAGGTTCTAAAAAAGATATACAAGGATTTAAAGATTTTGTAGGTAAACCAACACAAACTACTAGTCCTGAAACAGAAGTAGAACAGAGTGTTAGAGAAAAAGTAATAGATAAAAACTTTAAAGACATAATAAAAGCGCTTACTGCTAATCCTATTATGCAGGGAGATGAGTTTATAGGAAAAAAGAAATGTTAATTAAAATCCTTAAATTTGATAAAATTTAATCAATGGCTTGTAAATATTGGTACGACGGTAACTTTAGAACAGAAGAAGAATTTAAATCTATTTTAGAAAATGGATTAATAGATCAATTACTGGATAATAAAACAATTTCTTTAAAAGAGTTTGAATTAGATACTTCTAAAATTAAAAATAAACTTAAAGAATCTATTACTAAAGAACCTGTACAAGTAAGAGTACTAAAAAAAATTCAAAGAAATCTTAATACAGTAAGAAACGAGAACGATGATCCCATAGATGCTAATCCTGCAGTTCTTTTGCGAGAAGCTGAAAAGGTTAGAGGAGATAATAATAAAAAATTAAGATTAATAGTAAAAACTACTGACTATGCAAGCACAGGAGTTGGTCAAGGAAAAGCTATTTCTTCTGTTATTCACACAGGACTTAAAGGAAAAGAAGCTAAAGCACTACAACAAGAATTAAAAAATTCTAGAGTAAATTTTGGAGAAACATTAAAAGATGGGTATGTTTATATGCTAATTCCGTCTGCTTACGGTTTATATCCTGTAAAATTATTTACTAATTTAGTAAAAGATACTACTGATTTTGATACCGTTAAAGACAAATTAACAGAATTAAAAAAAGAAAAATTAAAAGACAAGCCTGATCCTGATACAATAAAAAAGATTGGAGAAACACTACAAGATATTTTATATAGATTCAATATAGACTATTTTACAAAAGACGATGAAGTAAGTCAATATCAAAGTACAAGAGGCAACTCTACTTCTGTTTCTGGTATGGTATCTAAAAATACTTTTACTTTAAGTTGGTCAGAAATTTTTGATGAAAAGCCTCATGTAAGAAATTTTACAAAAGCTGATTTAACATTAGAAGCCGCTGTTGAATTTTTAGGAGGGAGAATACGTAAAGTAGATTTTGCAAATATAAATAGCAAAGGATATAACGAAGCCTTAGCAGAAAGCGGTGCTATTACTACTGATTTAATGCATGAAGATGGTAATTTTTTTAATTCCTCTTCTTTCTTTTTAGATACATATCAATTAAGTCCAGAAGATAGAAAGAATTTTAAAGATCAAGTACTAACCATTGACGACTCAGAAGACTCTGTAACATATGAAGATGCAGAATTTGGAGAATCTTCCAAACAACCTGAAATACCTAATGAACAAGAAAGTAATACTAAAAAAGAAGAAGACCCTGTTTTTAATGAAGAAATACCTGAAAAGGGATTTGATCCAGATAGTTTAACTTACGAAGCGTTAATGGGATCTGCGTTAGCTAGTCAAGCAGCAGCAAGAGGCAGTTCTACTGTGCCTTCAACAAGTACTAAAAAAGAAGAAACAGAGAAAGCAGAGGAACCAGACGAGGATTTTAAAGATGATATGTCTCAAGAAGAACTTGCTGTAGCTCAAGCAGCTATAGAAGGAGCTAATAGAGAAGCTGCAGAGTCTCTGGCTACAGAAATTGAAGAAGGAGGAGTTTCTAAAGGTATGGCACTTTTAGAACAAGAAGCTGCAGCTAAAAGAGCAGAACAAGAAAGACTTTTAGATTCCGAACAAGAATCAGGAGACGATATAGATACTGATTCAGATTCATTTAATGATTCAGAAGATTCATTTGGAGACCCTAATCTTAGAACAAAGATGGGGCCTAAAGCAGAACTTCCTACTAAAGAAGAAGCTAAAGAAAACAGAAAAAAAGGCTGGGAGACTCTTAAAAGAATGTTAGGAGAAAAAGCTGTAAGACAGTCAGGAAAAAAAGGAACTGTTAGATATATAAGAAATTTTGAAAGTTTAAAAAACTATCTTCCAAAAGAATCTTATGAAATGCTAGAAGAAGCATTAAAGCACGGAGATGAATTATACGGACTATTTACTACTGCTGCTGTATTAATACAAGAACTCGCTCCTGCAGGCACAGAAGCCCACGAAGCATTCCATGTTATATTTAATTTAGTACTTCCTTTAGAACAAAGATTTAAAATCTTAAATGAAATTTTTGAAAAATATAAAGAAGAGATTCCTTTAAAAAGAAAAGAAGTTACTCTAAAAGATGGTACTAAAAAAATTCAATATATTAGGCCAACTTTTATTGAATTAGAGGAATTTTTAGCAGATAAGTTCATGAATTATGAGCAAAGTCAAGAAGTTGATAAACTTAAACCTTTAAGCAAACAGCCTCTTGAAAAAGACAAGAGAACTGCTGCGCAAAAGAAAAAAGATATATATAGAGAACTACCTATACCTTTCACAAATACTAATGCTTTTTTCAAAGGATTATCTAGAATGCTAAAAGTCTTTTTTAAAAAGAATAAAGCATTAAACATAGATAATTTATTTGAAAATATAAATTTAGGAGTATATGCAGATTCTATTAATTTTAAAAACACTGTTTTAAAAAGATCTATAAGACAGTCTGTAGGACAGTCTGTAAGAGAAACTGCTCCTAATAGAAAATACGCTAATCCTATAGAAAAAAGATGGGCTTTTAGATATTTCAATAGCAAAATTAAAAAAACAATAAAAGGATTTAGAGAGCAAATAGACCCTGAAGGAAAACTAAGTGTTCCTGAAATTATTAATAAAGTTAAAAGAAAAGGGGATCCTAAAAATAATATTCTACCCGCTTCTGGACCACATGTTATTTTTAGCAATGCTATTACTGAAGTAGTTAAAGATATTGCTCTTTTAAAAAATCTTAAAAAACGAGCAGAAGCTAAAGAACAATCTGCAGCAGTTGCTAAATACACAGCACTTCTTCACCATTACAGTAAGTTTTATAAGATTATAACCAATAATCAAAAAACTATAAGAAAGAATAATAAAGGAACGTTTGAGTTCATGGAATCTTCTGATTTATTAGAACAATTTGTTGGTTTTTTAAAAAATAATGAAGGAATAGAAATAACTTACGGAGGATTTAATGCTGAAAACAGTACTCCACAAGAAGGGATTAGTGGAGAGATTACTGATCAAGATTATATAGATGCTATTGCAGATGGAGAAAATACTCCTGATAGAATAGCACAACAAAATAGTATAGAAAGAAATCCTAGACAAGGAATGCGGCAGCAATTAATTAGCTTTTTTGCTAATATACCAAAGTATTTGGCTGACGGAAAAACTGCTGCAACTAGCCCTTTTGGTATACAAGATTTAGAAGATTCTACTGTAGTATTTGCAACGTTAATTTCTAAAATAGCTAATAGTTATTCTATGGAAGAATTTGACAAAAAATTGTCAAACATAGACAAACCTTGGAAAAATGATGTTATAGCTTTGTTTGCAAATAATCCTAGACTAAGAACTTTGTTTCGAAATAGTTTTGGAAGTAAGAATTTTGCAGAATTTAAAAGTGTTTATGACGTTAATGGTGAAATGCGGGTATTTAGTTCTAATGCTAAAGGAATTGACTCTATAATTCAAGAAGATCTTGTAGCTAATTTTTTATCTCCAGATAATCCTATATATAAAAAAGGACAATCTGCACTTAATTGGACAGATAACTTAAATAAAACAAAAACTAAAGCATTTTTAACTTCTATAGTAAAAGGCGATGAAATTTTAAGAATGCTTAAATTTTCAGGAGATGACGTTAAAAATGCACAGAACAAAGAAACATTAGAAAACAGTAAGTTTTTTGAAGCTTTTTCTGAGACTTTAAATAGTATAAATATAAAATTATCCGAAGATCAAATAAGAAAAATATATGAATCTGGAGGAGACTCTTATCAATACAGATGGGAAAAGTTAATAGATCTTTCAAATATACTTTTAGATATAGCAAAAAAATTAACAGGTGTTAAGTCTGCAATAATTCGTAAAAACAAAACATCAGGAATTAGTGAAGTTATTTTTGACCCTAATATTAATTCTCCTAAACTAACAAAGCCTCTTGATATAATAAACCCTTTTGTTGTTTTACTTCCTAACGTAGAATTTGGGGATGATATAAGTAAAGAAGAAATTGATAGAATAAAAAGAAGAGGAAAAGGTTCAATACAACAATTGGCTAATATTATACAACCTGCTTTAGAAACAGAATTAGTTTCTAGTTTTAGAGGAATAGGAGGTAAAACAAAGTATAATATTATTTTATCAGGCCAAATAAATAAAATGCTTGAAAAATTTAATAATGAAGATGAATTAGAAAAACATCTTTTAACTTTAAAAGACGACAGTTTAGTTCGTAATCTTCCTATTTTACAAGATTTAGCAGACGGTACTTTAGAAGGAAGTTTTAAAGCCAGTATTTTAGATGGACTTACTAGAAAAGGATCAAACAAAGCAGTTCCTTATAGTATGATGTCAGATATAGAACTAGAAATTACTAGTATGGCTTTATTTTATAATAACGGAGCAGCCTATAAACCTAACAAAGACATACAAATTAAATTAGGAATACCATCTGATTCCCCTACTGTAAGTTATCTTAGTGCAAAATTTCTTAACAAAGAAGAAATTGTAAATAAGTTGGTTGAAACAGGTATGGCAGAATTAAAAAGAATAAATTTTGTTAAAAAGTTAGAAAAAACTAACCCAGAAGCTACATTATTACGTATTGATAATTATAAAGAAAAAGCTAAAAGCTTTCAACTACTTACTGTTTTAAACACTATACCTGTAAATAAACTAAACGAAAAAACTATTAGAGAAACTATAGAAAAATTTCTTGAATTTGATCTTACAAAAAATACTTTCTTAAAAAAACAAGTAGAACAATATACTAAATCAGGAATTGTAGAAGGCGTAAGAGACGACGGAATGCTTCTTTTTGCTGAAGGAGTAATAAGTAGTAAGATAGCGAGTGTAGAAGAGCAGAACTCTTTTTTCATGGACTATCTTTTAAATACTTATTATTACCAAACACAGACTAATACTTTGTTTGCAGGAGATCCTAGTTTTTATAAAAATGCTACTAATTATCAAAAACGTTTTAAACAAATATTTAGCCCAGGTACTTATACAACAGGTACAGGAACTTTTTCTGCTATTATTTTAAAAGATAGTATGGTTCCTACTTCTAAAGAAAACTTACAACATATTTTTAGTATTATAGAAGATTCCTCTATGACTTCTGTTGAAAAAAAAGCTTTAAAAATAATATGGAAAAAAGCATATGAAAAAGGAAACAATGAATCTGACGGTGGTACATACGTTTCTTTAGATTTCCGTAAAAAAGTTTTAGACGATTTAGGAGAATGGGGGGATGCCCATGATAGAGCATATGAAAGAATTAAAAATGGTAATGAAACTATAGAAGATTTAGAAATAATAGATCCTCCTGCAAAACCTTTAAAACCATTTATGTTTACTAAAAGAATAGTAGATGGTGTCGAAGTTCCTATTCAAATTAAAAATTCTGAAACTGTTTTAACTAAGTCTTTTGCTTTTAAAAAAGATAAACAAGGCAATCTAGTTTATCCTAAATTAGCTGCTGTATATAATGATATGCAAAAAGGAGTATATGAAGTAGCATTTTTTGAATCTGCCGTAAAAGTAGGAGGTATAAGAAATATTGGAGGAGAATTTACTGAATACGAAGTTGATTCTGAAGGTAATTATGCTCCTTCAGTAGGTTTAGAAGGAATGACAGTAATAGAAATGGACCAATCAGACTATAGAAAACAGCAAGAAACTCCTGCTCACCATATAGATGAAAAAGGTAATTTTGGGTCTCAATTAAGAACCCTTATAATTGGAGATATTAATCTTACAGGAGACTATAATTTCCGAATAGATGGAGAAGTAGTTACTAAAAAAGGATCCGAAATTGTAGATATGTATCAAAATATTGTATTTGACGATCTTCAAGAAGCTTTTGAATCTATAGAAAAAGATATGGTAAACGAAGATGGATCATTAAACTATTTAAAGTTAATTCCATTATTGCGAAAACATGCTGTAGAAAGAAACATGGGAGCACAATTTATGCAAGCTATTGCTCCTGTAGAAGTAACTGTAAACGATGAATTATTAGGAGATACTAAAAAAATAACTACGGCTCTTCCTTTATTCCATCCTAGGATTATTTATCAAACAGAAACTTTATTGCATTCTATTTTTAAAAACAGAGTAGTAAAACAAAAACTAAAAGGCGGAGGATTAATTAACACTCCTTCATATGGAGTAAGTACTCTTGAAAGAGAAAATTCTATAGGATTAGTAGATGAAAAATTTCATCCTAAATTAAAAATAGAAGACGGTAAGATTACATGGCAAGTATTAATGCCGCATACTTCTAAAAAGTTCTTTCCTATAAACAACAAAGGAGAAGTTGATTTTGAATATATAAAAATGTATGCTCCTGAACTTTTAGAAATTATAGCAAACAGAATCCCGACAGAAGATAAATACTCCATGTTTAATATTGAAGTGATAGGCTTTACCCCACCTTCTATGGCTAATACTATTATCATGCCTCCTGAAGTAACCACTGTAGCAGGGCTTGACTTTGATATTGATAAATTATTTTTTATGGCAAAACATTATTCAAAAGTGAATGATGTGCCTAAAATAACTAAGTACTATAATGAAATAAATAGTAAAGAAGCAGCTTTAGATTTAGCTAGAAACATTTTCAAAAACAAAATACTGAATAAAAAATGGGTAGAGAAAACTGTTAAAAATAAAAAAGAAGCAGATTTATTGTTAGCAAATATAGAAAACACTGTTTCAGAGTTAGCTTTAGCTAGAAAAAACAAAAATGCTAGCATAAAAGAAATTAAAACTTTTATTAAAAAAGGAGAAAAAGACCTTAAAGACAATAAAAAAAATAGTAACGAAACTATTGAAGCCTTAAAAACAGGGTTAAAAGAAACAATAGATACTTATTATAGTATACTAAATGAAGATGGGGTAACATATGACGACGATTTAGCAGAAAAAAGTGATGCTCTTAGTGCAGCAGAAAAAGCCGCAGAAGAGATAATAGAACAAATAGCAGATTCTTTTACTGATAAAAGTTTAAGTCCAGTATCTTTTAATAGTAGAGCTGCTAGAGATAATCAAAAAATAAATATTATACAAAGTATTTTACAAAGTAAAAATACTGCTCCAGCTATCATTAACCCAGGTAATTTTGATGTATTAAAAGAAGCAGGAGCTAGAATGAGGTTATTAAAAGCAAATAAAATTAAAGAAGCTGATTCATTAAAAGGAAAAGCTCTAATAGACGCAGCTGATGCATTAGACGAAAATGTAGATTTTAATATAGCATACCCTTCTACTCAATTAGAGTTGTTTAGACGTAATATGGACGGTAATGATCTTATTGGTATTATGGCAAATCATAATACTCATCACGCTAAAGCACAATATACTTCTTTAAAATTAGTAGCTCCTTTAGAATTTAATGGAAACAAATATCAAGCATTAAATAAAATTACTGCTAAAAACGGTTCTCGTATTTCAAGATCATTAGCAACTAAATTAGCAGCTGTTGTAGATAATGCAAATGAGCCAATTTCTAATTTTTTAAATTTTAATACCTTTACTGCTAATGTAGCAGCATTAGGAGATAGATTAGGAATAGAACAAGATTTTGTATTTGCATTAATGAATCAACCAGTTCTTTTAAAATTAACTAGATTAATACAAAATGATCAAACAGCTACTAGTAAACAGCAACTAATTCTTAAATATAAAAAAGAGTTATTAAACGAGCTTAATGACAGAATTCCTGAAGGATCAAAAATTAAACCAGTTAATATTAAGGATTTAACCACTTCATTGCTTGAAGGTACTCTAAGTGATAAAAAAGGAGCTAAAAATGCTACTATACAGAAGAGCGCATTCTTTTTGTTTGAAAAATTATTTGAAATAGGAGAAGAATTATCTAGAGGAGTTAGAGCTGCTAAAACAGATTCCATAAGTTCTTATGGTTCTACAGGAGCAAGTGACTGGGCTTTCTTAAATAAACAAAGAAGAGTCTTAAAAGACAAAGAGCAAAGAACTAATAAAATTCTCGGATTAGAGGAAGTGTTCCTTCCTGTTACTTCTAGACAAATAATGAATCCTGCATTTACAGTATTTGGCTTATACCGCCCAATAAGTATTTATGAAAAAATATTTCCTACAATTGGAGAAATAAATGAATCAGATCCAAGTGATATAGCTTTTTCTCCTTTAGGATTAATTAAAGAAAAATTTACAGAATTTAAGTCTTCGGGAACTCTAACAGAGCAAGAGGCGCAAATGATTAATTCAAATTATTTAAACTTTATTGCTAGTGAGTTTAAATTTTTTAACCACAGTCAAGCAAAAGAAATTTTAGGGAAACTTCCTTCTGAACTTTTAGAATTTAAAAACAGTCTTCCTGAAGGATCTCCTTTTAAACCTCTAATGGATCAATTACATATAGTATCTCCTGATGTAAGGTCTCCTATTACTAGAATAGAGTTTTATCAAACAGGAAAGTTTGCAGAAGATGTAGAAGCTTTGACAGATTCTTGGGAAAGAATGTTATTAGATGGAGATCCTAAGATTGTAGAAATGGCTAAAAAACTGATTAAGTATACTTATTTTGCTAATGGATTTAATTTTGGTCCTTATACATTTGCAAACCTAGTGCCTATAAAGTTCTTTACAAGTGAATAC
>Ga0207890_1000175_pt1 | contig 22593 bp, 39 predicted proteins | sample LinPmetageLP48_FD_184059 | JGI IMG/M metagenome (GOLD analysis project Ga0207890, IMG submission 184059) | Marine viral communities from the Pacific Ocean - LP-48 (SPAdes) | ecosystem: Environmental > Aquatic > Marine > Oceanic | place: Pacific Ocean | collected 2011-06-13 | reverse complement strand
AAAGATTCAGAAGCGGTATCAAAACCAACTGCTGATCCTTCTGCTTTTACATTTGCTTGTCCGAATCCAACTAACATAACTTCTTCTTCAAAAGCTCTGTCACTTGTTTCTTGCTCAAATATTTGAGCAGCTTCATTTTCGTAGCGTGCGTATTCTAAACCGAACAGGGCGTTTAAACCAGGTTCTAGTTCTTTGGCAAGCTGTGCTCTATTAATAGCCATATCCTATCTCCTATATTCCTGCGGTTGAGTCCATGAAATGAACGTTAAGTTTTACGATCGCTAGTCGACCTGCTACAGTTTTATCAACGGCACCTGCACTTACAGAAGCTTCATCATCAAAACCTACAATTTTTAAATTGAAGGCTGCTTCAGCAGCTGCTGCACTTGTAGCATCAAGTTCAGCACTTGAATAACCACTTGTAGCGTTACCATCTTGAGCTGTTACCATTTGTGCATTTTTAAATAAGTCACTATCTGGTAAAGCACCGTCAGCATTTATTACAAATAAAGCGTGCGGATTATCCGCTACGTAAGCTATTGCTTCCGTAGTTGCTTTAATTGAGGAATAACCAGGCCAGTGTGCAGACCATGTTGGAGTTCCATCAGTTGCAATATATTTACAACCCATAAAAACACCTAACAAAGGAACGTTACCACCAGTTTGTGCTTGCGCTTGATCTATCATCCCTGAAGTCAGTGGGATTACTGGAGAACCAGTAAAAATGGTATTTGTAGTACCACCACTTGAGCCTTCTAGATTTAGAGGATACGCATTAACACCTTGGTTATTATAATTTGAACCTGATCTTTCGTATGGACGAAGACCAAATTTCGCATCTATATTAGCCATGTTATGTCTCCTTTAGACAATATTGGTAAAACATAGACCTTACTCATTAAGATTTTTTGTTTCCACCAAATTCTACCCGAGACTGCCTATCTTGTGAGATTGGCATGGAGGGGTGCTCTTCCCTCATAAGATCGTTGTCAACTGATTTCTGTTGATCGTTAGTTAAGTTTTGGAAATATTCATCCCTAGACTCTTTAACTTCAATCGGACATCTCATTAACATTAATCCACCTACTGCAATAGTGCCTTTAAATTTTCCCTCACTTAAATGAGGTAGATCCATTCTGTCTGGATATTCATCTGCTCTCACAGGTTCATATCCCGATCTAATTCTAGAAACTACGTTTTTATCATCTTGCGTACCTCTATACTCAAATCTTACCCACCGATGGTGAAAACCTTCTGGTGGTTCAGGGGCATCTAAATTAGATGGCGGAACCCAACCTTTTTTACGAGTTTGTTGTTCACGGGTTTCTAATTTGCGTGAGGTTTTTTGTTTACTATCTATAGTCATATTACGCCTCCTTCACGTGTTTTGCGTACTCTTCTAGTGGCACACCAAGTCTTTTAGCTATTGCTATCTGGGAGGGTGTGAGTCTCACTACCTTGCGTCCATTCTTTGTCGATCTATTAGCAGAGGCAACCGTTTGGACTCTTCGGCTGTCTTTGTTCTTATCCTCAAATTTATGAGGAAACTCTTTTTTTATTCGTTTGTCAAGCTCACTATAATACTCATCTGTCTTGCCGTCAAACCCTTCTTCAGAAATTAATTTTTTATGAAAAGATAAAGCCGTAAAAGTCATAGCTTCATCTTTACCAAACCACTCATTTTTTTCAGCCCAAGCTTCTGCTTTTGGATCAGGTTGAGCTTGTTTAGGAGTAGGGGGAGCAGGGGGAGCAGGATTATTTTTTAAATTTTCTTTTATTTGCTCTCTTTGTTTTATAGAAGAATTAGCTCTTTCTTCTTCAATTGCTAATCTAGCAATTGCTTTTTGAGCTTCTACTTGAGCTTTTACATCTCCAGCATTTATTGCTGATTGAAGTACAGATTCCGCTTTGTTAAGTTCTGATTTAACTCTAGCAGAATATTCATTAATATATCCTTCATCAACTTTAGTCATTTTGCCTTTAAGAGTGTCTCTTTCTTCTTTTACAGATTTAGCATACACTAAGGCTTCTTCTTTTTGACGTTCTGCTTCTCTAATTTTAAAAGTAAGTTTATCAATTCTTTTTTTGACTGATTGTGAATATTCTTCCCCTTCTTCACTTGTAACTGTTTCTTCATTAGTAGAAACTTCTGCAACTGTTTCTTCTAAATCATCATTTTTATTTTCTATCTCTATATCCATTGATTCACCAGATGTATCTATTGGAATAGTTTTATTAGTCTCTTCTTTAGTATTTAATATTGTTGGCATGGGCCCTCCATGTTAAATTAAGTTAGCTGGCAAAATATCTCGAGGATCTTCGACAACTGCCAGTACTTCATCGTCGTTGATTATACGAAGTTCACCACCATCAATGCTAAGTCTAGCTCCTGCATATTTTGTAATGATAATCCAATCGTCTTTCTTGCACCATGCACCATTAGGAAATTTATCTTTATCCATGTAAGCATCAGGACCTACGGCAATAACTTTACAAATATTAGTAGCAATTGAAGCTTGTTCAATAGCGGTATCTGTAAGAATTACACCTCCTGCTGTTTTACCTTCTAATTTTAAAGGAAATAAAACAAGACGATATCCTGTTGGTTTAGGTACTTTTTCTATATCTTTTTTCTGTGTTTCTTTTTTTTTACCATCCCAAATATGTTTTGGCATAATAAGTTTACTTTCTGGTTTATTCATCCGATAGCTCCTGTTTTTTTAGCAGGTCCGTGAGTTCCTGTACTTCTTGTTTTAAAGCATGTAACTTTCCCGTTAAATACTTATATTCGTCCCAATTTGGAACGCCTTGTAATATAGCTTGTTCTACGGTTGCTTGTCTAGCAATTAATTCTTTTTTGTAATAGGTAAAAAAATTTTCTAATCGCATGATTTCATTTGGTCAGCTAATTTTTTGCAACGATTTGGAGTTTGTTTGTTCCATTTCGAGTCGAGCATTTCGTAACTCGCACCAATAAAATTGCTTTCCTGCAGGCATTTCCACATCATACGGAACTTGGACACGCCTGTAGGGCCAAGCTGAAATACCATTTCGGTAATGGTATGTTGTGCAGTTGTAGGCAAATCAGTTACACCATGTTCTTCCATGAGTGTTCTAGCTTTACCTATTGCATTATTTAAATCTTTATCAAATACTTCTTGTAATTCTTCTTTTGTATATGTCTTGCCATCTTGAAAATTATCTTCATGCACCACTTTATGCCCCCAACCTATTGTACGAAATCCTTCCGTATCTATGTATACGTGATCTCTAAAGCCTTCGGATAATTTTACGGAACCAGCTAATTCGTCATATGTCATGTAAATATTCTTGTTGTTGGCCTTTTATCTGGTAACATTCTACCAAAACCTCTTGGATTTACGGTTATATAGCCTCCATTAGATTTTTTTACAATAGTTTTTACGTTAGTAGGTTTACCACCAGGATTACCAGCGGCTCTTTTTCTAGAAACGGCTGATTTTTTTTGTGATGAGCTCATTGATCTTGCCTTTGCAATTGGAACACATTTAGGATAAGATCTTTTGCTTCCTTTAGATCTACCACATGGTTGGTACTTACCATCTTTTTTAGGAGCACCTATATCGACCCACTTTTCTTTAACCCAAGCTCTTAATCCTTTTTTAGCCATTATGCTACTGTGGTTACTTTTCTTCTATTTTCCTTAATACCACCACAACCTTTAGCTATGCCACCTTGATTGTAATTAGATATTTTTTTTCGTTGTTGAGAAACTTTATTAATCATTCCTCCATCAGCTTTTTTCTTTGGTTTTTTTCTACCACCCTCAACTGTTTTGCCAGAACAAATTGAACTTGCATACATGTTAGCATATGCACTTGGATATACTTTAAATTTACGTTTAGCTGCTGCTTTACCTTTTGCGCAAAGTTTACCCATTATTTTTTTCTTAACCTAGATAATGTTTTAGCAAATCTTGCTCGTTGACCAAGTTTACCCTTTGCTTTTGCAGCTTTGTTTAATTTACTTGTAGGAATTTTCTCTCCTTTTTTAACACCAAGAGATTTACGCAAAGCTCCAGGTTTCTTAATAGCTTTTTTAATATCTAATTTACCGCCTTTAGCAAAAGAGACAGGTGTATCAATGACAGAACCTTCTCTAGATCCTTTAGCCATTCCACCTTTTTTTTTCTTAATAACGCCTCTGCCAATTAAAACATCTTTACGAGTTATTTTACCATCACCACTTAAATCTTTTAATTTTCTCTTAACCATTATTTTCCTCTTTTTCCCATAACTTTTTGTAAAGTTCTAGCTTGTTTAGCATGTGTATTAGATGCTTTTTTTAAACCTTTAATTACTTTTTTAACTTTTTTCTGTGAACTCTTTTTCATTTTGTTAAACCCTTTGCCTTCTCAAAACTTCTCATACCAGCGACGCCAAGCATTGAAGTGACAATTGCTAGAAGGGGCCCAGTTTCTATGGCAGGAGGCATAATATCTATACCTGCAAATTTTGCATACCATTCAATACAGGGAGATAGGATGAAAGAAAACATTAAAGCAAGCCCTCCGATCCAACCTATAAATGGTCGCCAGCCAGCAACGAATACGCTGCGATGGCTGGCTTCCTTTGCATTAACATCTAATTGTTTTTCTGCAAGCTTTTGTTGAATGCGTTGCATTATAATTTTTTTATCTAATTTCTCTTCTTCTGATGTATGAATTGAATCGATAACGGAAGCTACTTGTTTTAAAGCGCCGTCTTTACCGCCTAGTAAACCAGATAGCAATCCGAATGCCATTAAATGGCTCCGATAATAATAATTACGATTACAGCTACAATAGCAGCTTTAATCCAGTCCTTCATTTTCCAGTCGCTCCACTCTTTAAGGTGAGCCCATAGATCTTTTAATAGGTTCATAAAACCTCCTTTGTTAAAACAGGATTATACTATTTTAAACCTTTGAATGCTACTTTTTTAATTTGAACTTTACTACGTTGTCCTTTTGGTCCAGATCCTAAGTTTTGTGTAACTTTTGGTCCTTCCATTGTTGCACTATAAACATCAGCTATTGCAGTTTGATTTACATGGGGTCCTGCATAAGGATTCATATCTTTTGAAACTGTCATTTTAGCATTTGGATATAGAGAACCATTTATAAATTTTGGTTTTGGATTATTTAATGCCATGTTATCTCCTAGTGAATTGTTGGTTTATCTTCATCTAATTCTTGTAAAGCATGTTGAATAAATAGTAAAGTCTGGTCTTCACTATATCCTTTACCTTCAAACAATTCTTTTACTTTAACCATTAAAACTTCTGCCATAATTAAAGCTAAATTATCATTAGTTACTGTATCTTTGACAAATTTATCAAGAAGATCAATGTAACTATCAAATAATTGTTGTGGTGTTATTAATGTTTTATTTAGCATTTTTATATTGAAAACCTGGTCCTTTACCTTGAGCATCTAGTTTTTTAAGATTAATATTGGCTCTTAGTTGCGCAATATCTTCCTGAGAGTCAATTCTTGCATTATCAATAGCATCTTTTTGTTGTAATTTTTGTTGTTCAAAACCAAGTTTAGATTGATCAAATTGTAGTTTAGCTTGATCATTCATTGCTCGTTGTTGTAATTCTTGTTGTTTTAATTGAATAACAGGGTCTGGTTGTCCTTCACCACTCATTTGTGCTTGTAGTTGTTGTACTTCGCCCATGAATTGTGCCTCTAATGTGGCAATCTGTGCTTCAGACATTAACTCTAGATCTCCACCCTCTGCTACTTGACCCATTTGTTTTTCTGCTTGTTCTATTTGTTGAGCTACTGCTTCTTTTGCCTTAATTGTGACATGTTGTAAAATATGTTTATTTAACTCAACACCTATCTGAGGCATTAACTGAACAATTGGTGATAAACCAAAAAGTATATGTGCTTGAATATGTGCATCATGATTTTGTCCTTCGTATGCTTCAATCTTATCTTCTTCAATTAATTTACGGTTCTCCATGGATGGGCTCATAGGTTCGGGTTTTTCCAATTTCATAATCTTGTCAATATCCGAAACGCCCAAAGCCTCGTACATGCGAATATAAGCTTCTTTCACGTTGTGAAGTTGAGGCGCACTCGTTGCTAACTGAAGCTGAGTCTGTGCCAACTGAATGCGTTGTGCCATGGAGAATATGTTCGGATCTGCAACGGGAATAATATCCACGCGTTCATCGAAATCTGTTTGTTTAATAGATCTATCTCCTCCAACAACGGCATAAGGATATTCCTCAGGAAGATATGTTTGAATAACTTTAGCTAATAATTTAAATTCTGTTTGCATTGCATAATACATTCTTTTGTGAATGCTACTCATGATACGCGAACCGCGTTCTAATAAAGCAATTGTCGTTCCAACAGGGGCACCTTGATTTGCATCACCTACTTGCATGTCCGCAATTTGTGCAAAGCGTTGACCTGCATCAACAACAAAACCAAGTAAACCAAATAATGTTTGTGATGGTTCTTTATAAGGTAATGGCATTAAGCCTTCTCGAATTGCACCAGACGGTGCATCAACATCTCTAAATTCTCCTGGTTGTAAGGGTTCATCATTATCGGCGATCCGTAGACCACGTGTCTTGAAACCCGCAGGAAGATTAGCTAATGTTCCAGCATCAATTAATTGACGTAATGCTTGTGTCGCGGTACGCGATAGGCCACCAATTAAATGTATTAAACCAAAACCATAAAATCCTAAACCTGGTAAAAATTTGTAATGAACAAAATATTGTTTCTTTTTAAATAATGAATCATCTTCATCATAGTTACGACGAATAGATAAAACTTTTCCTGAAGACTCTTCTAGAGTTACAATGTAGGGAAGTTTAATTCCTGTTTCCTCATCACCTTGTTTATCTTCATAACCTATAAGATCTAAGTTTACATGAAACTCTAAAATAGAAACTGTTTCTGATTCGCCCGTTGGTTGAAGACCCTCTAAATTATTAATAGCATCTTTAATATTTCCTGTGCTGTACGTTGGTGTATCAGAAGGGGATGGCGTAATATCAATATCTCGGTAAAAACCTGCCACTTGTTTTTTACGTACATCATTTTCTGATAATCTAACAAGATGTGTAACACGTTCACAGGAATCTAAATCACTTGCCGTGTAAGGGACAACAAGATCTTCGGCTGGAACAAATTTTGACACGGCTCTTCCAAGTTGCGCATCGTAATATACTTTTTTAAATGTGGAACCACTGAGGGGTAAATAAAATAACATCTGATCAAGTTCAGGCGTGTACTCTTCCATTACTTGTGTAAGATTATAATTCATGAATTCTTTTACGCGTTGTGATTGTTGATATACTTCAACTGATTCTTTTCCCACGACACGCGTTCTCACAGGACCATCAGATGGCATCATTTCTTTAAAGGCGGTTGAACTAAATTGTGTAACAGCTTCTGCTAATAAAGGATGTGTAACGGAACTCGCACCGCGAAACGGTCTTGTTCTTTCTTGAAATTTTACTCCAAGTAAATCTAATCCTTGTGTGTAAGTATGGGCCCACTCTTCGCGTGACGCCCGATCATTTTCATAATCACCCATAAGATCACTAGCAATAACTCCTAGATCACCGTCGTCCATGTCCTCCGCTAAATTACCATAAAAGTCTTGTTCTATTGGTTCATCATCAACAATAGTTTCTTCAGTAACTATTTCTATTTCGACAGGTTCTTCGTTTTCAATTGCATCTTCAATTGTTTCACCAACAATTGATTGTATTTTTTGATCAATATTATTATCAGCCATAATTTTTTATAACCTATTAATGTCTATAAAGCCACCAAAATGAAATGTAGGTATATCAATAGATCCACCTAATTTTTTCTTTGTTATTTTTTTGGTTGTGTCTGAGATGTTGGTTGATTCTCTTTGGAGGATTTTTGAGAAGAACTTCGTAAGTTGTTCTGCATAATTATAGATGTTTGGCCTGCCTCCACCTTCGGAAGTTGTTGAGGAGTCGTCACTAAAGTTGTTTTTAAAACCGCCACCTTGTTTATCCTTTTTCCAATTGTTAACTAGTTTCTCTAATTCTATTTCAGATATATACGTATTAGCATCTAAATTCAAATCATTTGTAATATCATTAAGCTGATTTTGAGTAAATTCTTGAATATAAGGCAGTATATCTGCTTTTTTTAAAGGAGAATTCTTAATAGCATCTTTGTCTATAATTATACGAATTCCTGCATTTCCGTCTACTATTATAGGTTGATAACCACGAAATAAACCATTAGGATCCGCGTTTATAATTCTTTCAAATAAAGATTTCAATGTATCACTATCACGTAGATTTTCTGACCCATCTTCAACAATATCTAAAGAAAAATGATTAGGATTCTTTGTTAACTCTTTTGCCGTATTAACCCATACCTCTGTTTGATTAAGCATATAGGCAAGTTTAGCTGCCGCGTCTTTTGCGGTTTCTTTTGACATGTAGGCTTGTTGCACGGTTGATGGATTTTGATACAGTTCCCATCCACCTGTACCGTGAACAGTTCCACTAAAATCAACTCCTGTAAGTTCTCTAACATATTCAATCGCTTTAGCTGTCACTTCTTCACTTACTTTAAATTTTTTATCGTCAGGTAAGGCATTATATTTTTCTCCATACACTACTGACCATGGACTTCCTTCACCAGGATCGACTTCCATAGAAAGACGACGCAAGTTTCTATTAAGTGCCATATCAATATCTCCACTAGTACCTAGTTCACCATACATTTTTGTTAAGTTCATCCATCCAATGGCTTGAACTTCTGCAGGGATCCAATCGTTCTTACCTTTCCAGTTTATATCATTTAAATATTTTGTAAGATCTTGACCAAATAAAGATCTGTTTTCATATTTAGTTCCTGCTATACCACCCGCACCAAAATCAGTTTTAATATTTTCTGGAACAATGTAACCAAGTTCTCGAAGTTTATTTAAGTAAGTAGGATCTACCATTCCTGTATCTCTTGCTGTATGAACGTCGACCACGAACGGCGAACCGCCTGCCGTGTCATTATTCATAATGGAACGCGTTACTAAACCTTCACCCGCATCAATAAAATCAGCTATCTTTGGACCAATACCACTTTCAATATCTTTTCCGTAAATAATGCTTTTAATATTATTTGTTGGTGCAGGAAGACCTTTTCCTTTTACGTCATCAAACGCAACACCTCTTTTGTATTGCTCATAAATATATAAAACATTGGTTAAAGCATTTGTGGGAGACTCGTTAATTTGTCCTGATAACCATGCTCTTGCTACTTTATCACGAAGATCTTTATCTCCTCCAGTAACAACATCAAAACTCTCATATACTTTTTTATACCAATCCTTTTGATTAAAAATTTCTTCATCACTTAATGTAATTTTATTTGTCCAATCTTCAAAATTAATATTCCCTATAGCAATAGGAGGTAAATCAGATCCTTCAGGACCATTTAAAACTATACGCTCATTTTGTGGACCGCCTGGATACGTATCAGTCTTACCATCAATAATATTTTGTAATCGCATTTTATGTAACCGTGTAATGTTATCTGTTTTTTCAGGAGCAAAATTAACACCTTTCTTTTTTTTCTTTTGAATATCTATAACTTTATCTTCTAATTTAGTGACTGTTTGATCAACCGCTTTCTCCATTAAAATTTCTGCTAATCGTTTCCAATTAATATCTATCTTTGGTCCATCATCATTAGGATCGGGCATTTGATCGGGAAGATCAGGTAACACGTTTCCTTCTTGGTCTATCGTTGTTATTTTTTCATCATCATCTTTTTTTGTTTGTAAAATAATATCACTAAGATCTGTATTTTCTGTGACAGGTTTTGGTGTGTAAAAACTATCTTCATATGTTTTAAATTCTTTAATTCGTTGCGACTCTGTTTGAGGAAATATTGTTTCAATATCTACTAAATCATTCTCTCCATAATTTGAAAGATCTACATTTTGTCCTTTAAAATAATCAACAACAGCAGGAATAGATAACCCCATGCTTGATGCAAGCATCGCTAGAGGTATTGCAGCTTGAGCTACCATTTAATAATACTCGGGTTGTTGTTCGTAAATAGGTTTAATCGGGTCTTCATAATCATCCTTCAGCGCAATAAAATTACCTTGACGATAACGCATTAAGGCTTGCGTCATACTATCAACTAAATCATCATGCTCACCATAAGGAAATGCGGCGCATTCTTCAATCATTTCTTCCGCGAATTTTTTTCCTTCAGGAGCCCACACTTGACCCGCTTCAAAAATAGGAGACACAGAATTTACTCTTGTTAACTTATCGTTACCACGTGACGGCGAATAACTTACCACAGGAATTCCTACTTGTCTAAGTTCTTGTATCAAAGGCATGCCACTTGCTTTAGCTTCAACAATAATTGTTTCAGGTTCCCAATACTCATACTGTTCTAAAGCAATTTTTTTCAATTCAGGAAATTCCCAACGCTCTTTGATACAATCTAATAATATAATTTGATCCTGATTATATCCTGCTTTAAAAATTCCCCATGTACTAATGGCACTGAAATCGGCTTTTTCTTTTTTACTAAAGGCGGTGTCATAACTTTGAATAATATGAACTAGTTGAGGCATATCTTCTTTATCCCACATCTTCCACCATTCGCGTTTAATAATTGCTCCTTCTTGAGACGTTGGTTGTTGTTGATATTGCGCCTCCCACGACATAACAGGTAAGTTTGATTTAATAGACTCTAGTTCTTGTTGTTTCCAATACTCGGGCCAAATAGGTTTGCCACTTGGAAGTAAAGCAGGGAACTCTACTACCTCCCATTGATCCGCTTTAGTTTCTGCTTGTTGTTTTATTAAACGGCCCGTCAAGTCGCGCTCCGACCAACGTGTCATTACGACAACTATAGCTCCACCTGGTTGTAAACGTTGCCTTGGTCCTGACATATACCACTCAAATGCATTATCAAAATTAGTTTCACTGATGCTTTGCTCTGAATGAGGATCATCAATGATCAATAGATCTGCACCACGTCCAGTAATAGCACCTCCAATACCAGCTCCAAAATATTCTCCTGCATGATTTGTTTCCCAACGTCCCGATGCTTTACTATCTGCACGTAATCGAACATCTTTAAATATTTTCTTGTATCCTTCGTCGTCCATAAGGTTACGCATTTTTCTACCAAACCTATATGAGAGCTCTGCTGTGTGAGTTGCTTGGATTATCTTTGTTTTTGGTTTCTTACCCATCAACCAAGCTGGAAATAAGTACGAAGCAAATTCTGATTTAGTGTGTCTTGGTGGCATATTGACAATTAATCGCTTTAACTTGCCAGATGCTATGTCTTCAAATTTTTGAGCCATTACATTGTGGTGATATCCATCAATAAATTCAGGCCAGACCATTTTAACAAAGTGCATAAAGCTATCTTTTGCCTTGGCTGCATCATCTTGCATCGCAATTGCTAATAAAAGCCTTAATTCTTCGTCCGAATACTTTTCAAATTTATTATTTTTTTGATCCATTGGGACTCCTACCCTCTTTATACTAAAAAAAAGGGGTATACCCTATAAAAAAGTGTTTCATATGAAAAATTGATGGCTGAAAATTTGAAACATGGTCTTAGCCTACTCGCCGTGCGTTACCGTGGGTGAAATGAGGTGGTAGATAATGGCGGAAACAAGCCATTTTTCTCATAATTCACAGGTACCCTAACGTTTTTAATAAATAATCCCAGTAATCCGCCATAAACTAGACGCTTAACCGCGAACCGCGAAAAAAGCCCAGAGTTCTGCGGTTTATTAGCTAAGTCGAATTATAAGGTACGAAAATAAAAGTTATCGTACGTTATAATTGGCGGATTACTTAGGTTTTTTGGGACGTGAACCGTGAACTGCCTGCAGATATCTAGATATAGTATCCCAACCTTCCGCGGTTGGCGGTTCGAGTACACCGTTTTCTAAGAGATTTAGCGAAAGCCTTCCCTCATACAGATTTATCGTGTCTGGGGGAAGGTGCTTCGCGTGTTGCTGATAAACCAATATGTAATTGCAACCTCCAGTCTCCTTCCACAGTTTAATGTTCATTGCTATTTGATGTGGGCTCAACTTGATCTTGTTACCAGTTGCAACTTTAGCCTCAATGAAGATCGTATCTAAACGTGGAGCAACTCCAATCATATCAGGGAACCCATGAAGAGTTGTAGTCTCAATGCGCAACCAGTCATAAATAGTGAGCTTCTTCTTTATTAATTTAACAAAGTAAGACTCTTTCATTCTATCATTGTTAATTGATTATTTTTTTAAAAAGCACAGATACGCGATTATATGTTCTTACGTAAATCTTGAATACACTCAATTGAGAAACGAAAGTATTTATTCATTTCAAACTTAGTCCACTTAGTTACAATTTCCTCGCATTGTTCTTTAGGCATTGGATCTCCAAGAACCATTTGGTTACCAGTATAAACCCAGGTGTCACCATTGTAGCCCCATAAACTAACAACCAATAAAAACACTTTTGTCATAAATCTATAAAAGTAGGAGTGTTCTTTCCTACGTAAGCACCAATGATATTAAACTCAAAATACTCTACTGCATCTAAATGGGTTCCGCCCCACCTCATTAAAATTTCAATACATTTATTTCTGTTGTAAGCCACAGACATAGTATTAAACTGTTGAGCTACACCAATAATAGCTTCGTCCATACCATCTACACATAAAAGGTTAAGATCACCATATTGTTCATTTATTTCTTTTCTAGTCATTACTCTTTTCTTGTTCAATTAGTTTTGGTTCAGGCTTAGTCTCTTCTTGTTCAATGACATTCTCTTCATTAACAATTGGAATTCCTTTGCGTTGTAGTTCACTTAGTTTTTGCAATAGTTGATCGCGCGGTAAGTTCTCAACAGCACTCTCCATTCTTATTGTTGGATCATACAATCCTGCAGCCTTACCTCTTAAAGCCTCAGCATTGATCGCTGCTGCATAATGTTTTTCATCTTCAGCTTTTTTACTAAGATTATCTAACCTTGCAACATGCTTATCCATACTAACAGAATACTTATCTGCTAGTTCTTTTTTCATATCGTAGATAGCCTCAGCAACCAATGGATATTTCTTTGGATCTTGTAACTCCCAAGCAGATCTTCTAGCTGCAGAGTCAGAGTATCCTGCTTTACGCGCAGACTCAGATGCAGATTGCAAACCCATTAATGTCTTAGTACAAAACTCATAAACAAATCGTAATTGCATTGGTGTTAACTTGCGTGATTTTCTTCCATCAATTATTTTAACCATAATACACTATTTCTAACCCTCTTTATAAATCAACATATAAATTATTTTCCTCGTGGTGCAAAGAACAAAATGGCTGTTTTCTGCCAATCAATATTTTTACCTTACACTACTAGTGTAAGGCTTACACTACTAAAACTCGACAAGTGTAAGGTAGTTTATGGCTTAAACAAACGATTATTTTGTCTACCTGACACACCTTACACTAGTATTTCGTTTTTAAATTTTTTTTTTTTAAAAGGGGTCGGAAAAGGTGTAAGTAGTGTAAGGTGAACCACGGATCACGGACCACGTGACACCTATCATCACTGATGCTATATTAATCAAGTGAATAGAAAACATCAAAAAGGTTTCATATCGCACATCCAAGCAATTAAATTTTTATCGGATCAAGGTTACTATGTCTTTGATAATCTCTCAAGCTTAGGTCCTTGTGATCTCGTTGGTATCAATGAGTACGGAGAAATATTATTAGTTGATGTTAAATCAACAAGCATACGCAAGTCAGGAAAATACAAAGGATATCTCATCACACGCACACAAACAGACCTCCAGAAGAAACTCAAGATACGTATATTAATGGTCGATGAAGAGGGAAACTGTACCCTTAAATAACCCCAGAAAACAGCCATAATATCGATAAGTATTGTATATATATAATAAATCACTATAAATTATTATATAAACATAAAGGAGAAAGTTATGAGAAAGAATAACAAAAAAACTAAAATAGAAATAGGCAAGATGGTTATTGTTGTAACAGCAGAAGATGCCTTACGTATTGAAATGAATGGTTATACTTATTTTGTTGATGATAGTACTAACGAACAATTAATCAAAAAGTATAAGGATAAAAAATGAGAAAGAAAAAAGATGATTAAGTTGGTAGTCGCGTGTATCACGGTGGGCGTATGTTGTTACCTTTATGTCTATCATACGCCTTACCAAACCTTCATGCGCGACTGTAGGTACGATGAATTCCTACAAGGTAATTTAAGTGATCAATATTGTACGTGGTTGTACTTTGAAATGATTGATGAAAATTCATGGATTAGACAAATAATAGAGGCCCTAGAAACCCCAGAAAACAGCCAATAATAAGATAAATGTTTTAAAATATTATAAAATACTATATAAGTAACACATAACAAATAGAAAGAAGGAAGCGATGAAAAAAGTATACGAAGCCCTACTAAACGGTGAAAGAGTTAGAGCAGAAAAAGTAAATAATAAATGGCTTGTTGGTGGAGACTACGTAAGTAAAGGTAGTCAAGTTCTTATCAAGATAAAAAAAGAAGGTCATAGAGATGCATGGTATTCTTTAAGAGGTTGTTTTTTAAAATTTAATGATTTCGTTGGGGAGGAAAAATAATGATTAAATATATTATCAACGATCTTAAATTAGCGAGCAAGGAAGACTGGATCTACCTTGCTCTTTCATTACCTGTAAGTCTGGTTGCACTTGCAGATTGGTTTATATTTTAACAGGAGAAAGAAATAAAATGTTTAACAGAGAAAACTTAACTAAAAAAGATTGGTTAGCTAAAGCAGAAGAATTTAAACAAACTGCAATTGAGTCTAGAACTAAAGAACAAGTAAGTTGGGAAAGATCAGATACAGATGGTTTTTTATCTCAAGCTTGCCTTAGTGCGTCTTCAAGTCTTGATGATACTAAAGCAAATATTTGTGAAAACCTAGGTAAAGATAGTTTCTTAGGTTTATATGAATTAGATCGTCGTGTTAAAGCAAAACTTATTTGGGTTAAAGATCAATATAGTTATGGTGATAAAGCTTTATGGCTTTTACATGATGATGAACAGGTGTTGTTTGGTGGCAAAAAGTTTTTACCATCAAATTACGGCAATGGTCGTTCACGTATTTTAAATTCTTTTAATCTTAAAGAAAGATATGAAGATGATGACGCGTGGGCTTGTTTTAGTAAAGGTTGGAGCTCAACTCCAAATATTTTTAGAGTCGGTGATGAGTGGGGTGCAACTGCAGAATTAATTAAGGAGGATCAATAATGGAAACTAAAGAAGATTTTATCAGAGAGATCAGAGAATTATTAAATGCTAACGAAAAAGTAGTTCATGTGGAACTAGATCAAATTGTTGACATGGTGCATGAACTTGCAGAGTCTTACAGATATTAGGAGAAAGAAATGATTAAATATCAAAAAGGAAATAAAAAATCAATTATAAATATAAAAGTTTCAGGAGTTAAAAAATTAAATAGCTCTTCTAATGGAAACCCAAAATATGAGTTTCATTTTCATAAAGGAGGTATTGCAACAACGCCTTCGGATGCAGGATGGGTGTATGCTTTTAGCACTGATACTTTTTGGGGTAGATGGGTAGATATTACTTATCACATGACTAAAGGAGGAAAAGCTATTCTTGACTCCATAAAGTTAAATGAAGATCATAATGAAGATAACCTTGTCATAAGTGGAATAGATGAGGTTATAAATACTGATGATAATGTTCAGGAGGATCAATGAAAAAAGTTTTTAATTACTTTAGAAAAAAACAGCCATCATTAATTTGGGTGCATATTATAAATAATCAATATAATGGCATCATTGGTTGGCAGGCAAACGATCAAAAAACATTATATCCTGCAACTGGTGTGTATACCACACCAGTTAAAGGAGAAGATACATGGCAAAGAGAAGGGGAGTTAAAAAAATAATGGGAATGTTTGATGAGTTTCACGATTGTAAATCGTGCAATAGACGTTATCACCAATGGTTGATGATAGCGATAAAGAATAAATATCCTGATCATTTATGTATCAGGTGCTACAATTTTAAGGATAAACATGAAAAAGAAAGAGAAAAAATTAACACATTACAATCAAATGATTACAGCGAAGACAAGAAAGTTGCTTGATCAGATGTGTAAGAAAACAAAGCTATCAAGGCCTATGCAATTAGAAAAGATTGTTGAAGAGTCATTATGATAACGCATATTTTATTAGGGCTAATACTCTTAGCCCTAGTCGGTATTGGATTTATGGTGTTCATCATTGGTAAAATAATAGATGAACGTCTTCAAAATTAATCCATAAAAAACTTTGGGTCTTCTTTTACAGGTCCGAGAACTTTTCTCAGGGCCTGTAGACCATCCGATAATACCTGTTCCCACTCTTCTTTTTTTAAAACTTTATTATATTGAGGGTTATAAAATTTAAGAGATACCTCGCCACATTGTGGACATTGAGATATTTTTCTCACAGGACTATTAGGTAACAACATAACCTTTGCCTTTTTTTATATTTAGGCGAATTATATGTAATTTTTTCCAAGCGAGCAACCTTATTTTTTAAGGAGGAAAATGTGAATAACTCGCTTGGAACTCTAAAAGGGTGGCTCTCCCTTAAACTGTATTACTGGCTTACCCTCCCGAAATTTTGTAGTTTTTAAAGCATTCTGGATCAAGTGGTGGTCCGTAGTAGATGCTAATACTGTCGTTCGTACCCTCGGTCCACGATTGGTGGTAGTATTTATTTTCATCGATTTCCCCTTGTGAGTGACAAACCTTACACTGTTCAATGTTGGTCTCTGCTTCAAACGATAGTTTGACATATCCGTTTCCTTTACAATTGGGACATGGAATCATATTAACCATTTCCTTATGTCCTCAGCTAACACCGATGTAGCTAAGTTTATTTTATTTCGTAGTGAATAAATAATTTTTTCATCAACTGTTCCTGTTGAAACAAGATCAATGTAAGTGACTTTATCTTCTGTACCAATACGATGGTTACGTGCCTCTGCCTGCTCACGGATCTCTAAATCATAATTGTTTGAATAAAAGACAGCAAGACTAGCTGCAGTTAATGTAATACCTCTACCACCTGTCATAGGTTGACCAATAAAGAATTGTGTCTCCTGATCCTCCTGAAATCGTCTAATATTTTCTTGTCTAATATTTTGTGGTGTGTCTCCATAATACGTGACCACGGAGCGCGGACCGTATTTTTTTAATAATGTTTTTTCAATCTCTTGAATGTCATGACGATAATTCGCCCAAATGATTGCTTTATCACCGTGCTCTTCTAGAATAGCACATAGTTCTTTAACGCGGTTATTTGGTAACGATAATACTTTACCATCATCGGTTGCCATATGACCACACACTATTTGATGAAGCCTTATCATTTGAGCGAGCACTGACGTAGTCGTCAATGTTTCTTGCTTGAGTTGCACTAAAGCAGTGCGTTTCATTTGCATGTACGCATCAAGCTGTTCCGTTGTCATTGGAACAATTCTTTTCATCCATACTTGATCAGGAAGATCAAGCGCGTCTTTTTTTAAAACACGATAAGAAAATTGTCGTAACTTATAATTTAATTCTTCTAAGTTTTTATATCCTGTTACTTTATTAAACGAACGACCACCAAAAGATAATCGCTGCATCTGACAGTAACGCGCTCTAAATGTATAAATAGAACTAAACCCTAATAGATCATGATTTAAAAAATTACATTGCGCATACAGATCTTCAGGAGATTTAGTAATAGGGGAACCTGTCATGATAACACGGTAACGCGCTAAGTTACCAAGTTTAGTAATCGCTTTGGTACGTAACGCGCTTGAGTTTTTAATGATCGTGCTTTCATCAACAGCCATCAATGCTTGACGGGTCATGAGAAATCTATCAGCAAACTTGCGTCCACGGTCCGTGGTAAACGCATCAACGTTCATAATTAAAATATTTAAATGTACTTTCGCAGGTTCCGTAATAAATAATGTTTGTAATTCTTCTTCATGCTTTTTTGTTTTTTGTCCTGTCCATACGACTACGTTATGATCCACGTGTGTTGGCATATGTGTTTCAATTTCTTTGACCCACGTTCCTTTGACACCGTTAGGACAGATAACAAGTAAACCAAAAATATATCCATTGTCATAAAGAAACGAAGACGCATCAATTAATACTTTTGTTTTTCCACAACCCATTTCCATAAGCAACGCAAACTCTTTATTTTGCTTAGAAAAATGATTTAACATAGCTCCCATAGCAGCTAATTGATGCTCGTAAGGCGTTGTTTTAAAACTATATTTATATTTCGGCATAACTTTCTAAATTATAAAATTAAAAAACAGTAACATTTTTCTTGTATAATTAAAATAAAAATAATATAGACTGCCCTAGAAAGATGAAAGACTTAGAAAACAAAGGAAATGTGTACGTTATCCAAGAGGTATCTCGATTTAATGTAATCACTGCTCAGGAATATGGAAAACTAATTCCTATATTTGAGGAGGGAAAACAAATTATGTTATCACCTGGACCAGCGATACGTAAGGCTAAAAATATATTAAAAGATTTTAATGATAAAGATTATTTATTATTGATTGGTGATCCATCAATGATTGGTCTTTGTTGTTCAGTTGCTGCAGAAAATAATCGTGGCAGATATAATCTTTTAAAATACGATCGCCAATCGCATACATATCTCCCCATACAGATAGACTTACACGAGAGGAATAACTATGACAGAGAAAGTTGATTTTACAAATTTTTTACCTGAAGAAAATAAAGTAAAAATATCTGAGGTTAAAGATGTGTCAGAAGCATCCAATAGATATTTACAAATTGAAAGTGAAATACTTTCATTAGAAAACGACGTTAAAAGAAAAAAATCCGAGCTACAACAAATGAATGATTCAATTGTTCAGATGATGGAGCAACGCGGAGTTAAAGAGATTAAACTGACGAGTGGTGAAGCAATAAGTTATAAACCCTTTTATAAAGCGAGCATCACTAAAGATAATGAAACAGAATGTTTTGGATGGTTAGAAAAAAATAACCACGATGAACTAATTAAAAACATTGTGTCAGTGAGGTTTGGTAAAGGAGATAATGATCAGGCATCTAAGTTGGTAGAAGACTTAGAGCAAAATGGTTTAGCTCCAGACCAAAAACGCAAGGTCGAACCTATGACCTTGAACGCCTTTGTTGGCGAACAAATAAATAAAGGTACCGATTTACCTATAGATATATTTAATGTGTATATGGGTAATAAAGTGAAAATTAAAAAAGGGAAATAACCATGAACGATGTAACGAAAAAAAAGAAAAGTGAAATATCGACTAATGTTGTAGACTTTTCAAGCCACATTGGTGTTGGCTTTGAAAATGTTGGTGCGCAAGAAATGGCAATACCATTTTTAAAAATTGCTAGCTCTCAAACACCAGAGATTAAAAAATCAAATGCTAAGTTTGTAGAAGGACTTGAGCAAGGTGATATTTTTAATTCTGTTACAAAAGACTTTTACAAAAGCATAACTGTAGTTCCATGTGCCTTTAGAGTACGTGGGGTAGAGTGGTCACCTTTAGGTGAAGGGACTGGTGCACCTGTAAAAATTTATAAGCCTGAAGACATGCCAGCTTTAACGCGTGGCGCGGATGGGGAAGATCATTACATGATTAATGGAGCGATCTCTCCTACCTACATTGTTACGACGGCTGAATATTTTGTTTTACGAATTAATGATGATGGATCGTTTGAGCGATGCCAAATTATTATGCAGAAGACACAATATAAAAAATCCCGTTATTGGAATACAATGATGATGAATCAGAAAATTAAAGCCAACGATGGGTCACTAAGAACATTACCTATGTTTGCAAATGTATACAAAATGGAAGGTGTACAAGAAGCAAATAAAAAGAATGATTGGTGGGGATGGAAAATCACCTTGGATAAATCAGTCAATGATATTCCTAATCCATCTTATATTGTGGAGGAAGCTAAACATTTTCATGAGCTTGTGACATCAGGATCTATCGATCCTGCTCCAGAAGCAAATAGTGATAATGACGATAACGAAATGAAAAACGTAACACCTAATATGGATAGTGGCGTTTTAGGTTCGTAATCACCTTAATTATCTAGGTTAGGGGCCTTCAAGGCCCCTAGTTATTTTATTATTATTTATGAAAGTAGAAAAATTTAAAAATATATTTGATGGGTTAGATAGAGCTCACGGTTTTTATGAGTACACCCAAACAAAACAAAATGGTAAGCGTGATGGACGCATGCGTACAGTGCATGAAGAACCTACTTTACAAATGTTTCAAGATCATCTTGAAGGAAAAGATCGTGCTTTAGGTATTGTTCCCATTCGAGACGATGCAACTTGTACGTGGGGCTGTATTGATATTGACGAGTACCCTTTGGATCATAAAAAAATATTATCACAAATACGAAAATACAAACTACCATTAGTGATGTGTGCCTCCAAATCTTTTGGCGCTCATCTTTTTTTATTTTCCAAAAATCCACAACCTGCTTTTCTGTTTGATGAAAAGTTAAAAGAAATACGCGCTCATCTTGGCTATGCAAAAGCGGAGGTATTTCCTAAACAAATTAAACTCTCTGATGAACAAGACACTGGATCGTGGCTAAACTTACCTTATCACGGCGAAACACGGTACGCGTTTCTTGATAATGGTGAAGGTGCTACACTAGAAGAATTCTTTGAGTTATATGACAAATATGTCTGTGATGATATTGGTAAAATATTAATACAGGTAGAAGATAATAACATGGCTGATGGCCCTCCATGTTTAGAAATTTTAACGGATCAAGGCTATCCAGAAGGGACAAGAAATAATGGATTATTTAGTGTGGGAATTTTTTATCGTAAGTCTAATCCTGATGACTGGAAGAATTTATTAGAAACATATAACCGCGAATACATGGACCCACCTTTAAATACTAATGAGGTAGGTATTATTATGAAACAAGTTGGTGCTGATAAAGCTGATGGTACCATGAAATATATGTATAAATGTAATGATCAACCTATCGCTAGTGTTTGTCAAAAAGCTAAATGTAAATTAAGAAAGTTTGGTGTGGGTACATCAGGTCAAGATCATCCTGTATATGCGAACTTACGTGTCACGGATCGCGAACCACGTATTTGGTATCTTGATATAGACTCTCATCCAGTAGAGACACAAGTACAAGATGAAATAGAATATCATCATCGTTTACGTAAATTAGTTAAAAGAAAATTATTACGTTACATACCTATGATGAAACAAGCTGACTGGGAAGAAATACAGTCAGGATTATTTGAAACAATTACTACAATTAATATGCCTGAAGATGTATCGAAGGTGGGTGAGTTTAAAGATTATTTATTTGAGTTTTGTACCGCAAGAGGTGAGTCATTTGATATTGATGAATTAGATATGGAAAAACCCTATACTAATGCGGAAGAGAATTCGACATACTTTCGTTTACGTGACTTATCAAAATGGTTAGAGAATACCAAAAATTTTAAAGAGAATAGATCTTGGTTAGTTCAACGAATAAAAGATTTAGAGGGTATAGATGTGATGGTATATCCAAAAGGAATACAAACACGTGCGTGGAAAATACCTGCATATACACAGCCTAAAAATATGCAAAAGATGCCTGATTTAAAAACAGAAGAAAAAACTGATAAAGATATTTTAGGAGGAACTGAAGATGAGGTTATACCATTTTAATTATGGAGAACTATAAAGTAATGCCAATAAAATATGAAGAAACAAAACCTTTTATATTAGGAATTCATTATGCAAAAAGAATGCCAATGATACAGTTTTCTTTTGGTTTATTTTTTAATGATGAATTAGTTGGTGTTGTTTGTTATGGATCTCCAGCTTCTCAATCTTTATGTAGAGGTATTGCAGGAGATGAGTACAGGAAAAAAGTATTAGAATTAAATAGGCTTGTTTTAAAAAACAATATTAAAAATGAGGCTTCTTTTTTAGTAAGTAATTCTTTTAAGCTTTTACACAGACCAGTTATAATTGTTTCTTACGCAGATACGAGTCAACATCACACAGGATATATTTATCAAGCTACAAATTTTTTATATACTGGTTTGTCTGATAAAAGAACTGAATGGAGAATGAAAGGAACAAATAAACATAGTAAAACAATATGTGAGCAATATACATTAGAAGAAAGAAAAAATAATCCAGATAAATTTCATGTTGTACAACGACCTCGAAAACATCGTTATCTTTATGTTATAGCAAATAAAAAAGATAAAAAGCAAATCTTAAAAAATTTTAAGTATCCAATTTTAAATTACCCTAAGTTTGAAAATAAAAATTACAAAACAAATACAAATATAGAAACACAAGGAATATTGTTTTAATGATTAATATAATTGTAGGACCTCCTGGTACAGGCAAAACAACAGAGCTGTTAAATATATGTCAGCAAAAAAAAGAACAGGGTGTTCCTTGGGAAAGAATTGGTTTCTTTTCTTTTTCTA
>Ga0207890_1000174_pt1 | contig 22676 bp, 21 predicted proteins | sample LinPmetageLP48_FD_184059 | JGI IMG/M metagenome (GOLD analysis project Ga0207890, IMG submission 184059) | Marine viral communities from the Pacific Ocean - LP-48 (SPAdes) | ecosystem: Environmental > Aquatic > Marine > Oceanic | place: Pacific Ocean | collected 2011-06-13 | reverse complement strand
GAAAGATCGAAGGGTGGGTGGAAGATCCCGAAGATCCCGAAGAACCCAGTGACGACTTGCTCGAAACTGGAATAGGTTTACTTGAAGATGGGATTAGAATAACCGAAACTGAGGAACCCAATTTGGGGAGTTTTTGGACACCTGAAACACTTTCTAAACCCTTGAAATTATGGCTCAAGAACCTTCAAGATAAGAGAGTGGATCGATATTTCGTGGCAAACTTCCCTAATTATTTGGGACAGATCGGGGGGTGGGCGACGGAAGATCCCGAAGAACCCGATGACGACAACCTCGAAAGTGGAATACGTGTACTTATGGATGGGATTAGTAAGTCTCCCAGGTTGCCGGGGTGGACACCTGAAACACTTTCTAAACCCTTGAAATTATGGCTAAAAAAACTGGTCCCTGAGAAAGTGAGACGAGAAAAGATCGCCGAGGCTAAAAATACTTAAAAGAACACTTCGTTATAAAAACATGTATGAGGTATACACTGATGGAAGTTGTCTCGGTAATCCTGGACGTGGTGGCTGGGGTGTGGTTAGTGATCAGTTTAAACTATCTGGTGGACAGATTGACACAACAAATAATCAGATGGAGATGACAGCGATTCTCAAAGCCCTCGAGGAATGTTCGATGAGGGATTTCCAAGAGGTTTGTATATTTACGGATAGCAACTACGTGAAGAACGGTATTACTCTGTGGATCATCAAGTGGAAGAAGAACGGGTGGAAGACTTCCACAGGTGCACCTGTCAAAAACAAGGACTTGTGGATTGCTCTCGATGAAGCACGTAATAAACTGAAACTCGTCGAGTGGAGGTGGGTCAAGGCACATAACGGAAACCCAAAAAATGAAGAGGTTGATAAATTAGCTAGGGATAGTGCCAATAGGCATTAAAGTTTTGGGTTCTAAACAATGTATGTACAGGCATATTTGTCTATTAGGTATTGTGCTCCTAGCAGCTACGTTGAATTCAGTCAGTGTGTATGAACAGTATCTAAAATACCAGTACAACTTTACTCAACTCTATTTCATACATACTGAGAAATATGCTCAACTATTTGCTAGTCACGATCGTATCATGAAAATGATAAGCATGCGAAGAGAAATCAATAAATGTTTGATCCAAATTATTTACACACCGTTCGTTGTCGTGGGAACGATATTTGGGGTTGTGGAAAGAAGTGTCACAGCAGCAGAACGCGTCTTAATTACTTTTGAAATGATTTTACAATACCTCATTCCATGTGTGTTAACACTCATGATTGTAGCGATGCTGAACGATTTACGGTTGAAGGTACTACGTTGAAGAAAAAAATAAATACTAATAGTAAATGATGTTGTACAAGCTCGGTGCGTTCGCGAATGAATTCGCAGGAGCGGCATCTATCCATCCCCAGGTTTCGATTTACCCTCACAACGCGGATACCTTCGGTCAGGAGATTGGTAAGGTGTTGATTGACCTCGTCGCGCTGACCTCGATAGCGATGCTCTCCGTCAAACAATTCAAGAAGACTGGTAGCGAGAGTGATGCACTCGCAACAGCACTCGGTTCTCTAATCGTCGCTTTTGCGCTGCCCAATCTCTTTCTACACAGGATAATTGACATGTTCTTCAAGAAGAGTGGTATTTTCATCAAGATTGCAATTGCCTTAGGTATCATCGCTGTTCTCTATAACATCGAGCCTTTCGCAGTAGAAAGTATCAGGCACTTGCTCACGTTGAAGCAAAGCGAAATCTATCAAAAGCGTGCGTAGTGGATTTGAAATTATCATAGATTATCATACACAATGCATCAGCTATATCATGTTTCCTCTCATATGGGATCTCAAATTTTAAATGTCTCTCAGCTATTGACGTGGTTCTTTCCTTACGTTCTTCATAATCCAGATGCCTTATGCCGAAATGAGTGTGCATACTCGTCGGGTGAACGAGAAGAACTTTATCCTTAAACATGTAATGTAACAGTATTTCTATATTTGTAAATCCACCCGGGGGTTGTCTCTCTATAAGTATTTTATCAGCTGAGTCGAAAATACCTTTGTGATCTTCTACAAATAAAGGAACTAAGTCTACCATATCATTACTTTTCAAGTGCTTGTAGTCTGCGAGACTTACTTTCTTCATATACTCAACCTTTATCGATGGACCCACCACGGATTCAGCGAGAACAATACCCAAGTTGTGATATCCAATGTCTATAGCCAATACCCTCATCTTCAAATTAAAGAATTCTCTTCTTTAATTTAAATCTCAGTAATTGTAATGAAAAACAAAACCAAGACACAGATCACGTGGATCATACTATTCGTTTTAACAGTGGCAGTCGCGTATATGTGGTATTATCCCAAAGTTGTCACGGTAAAAACGCCGACCCCAAGTCCACTCCCAGTGCCACCGAGGCTACCAACGATGGTACCAAGACGAGAACCAGAATTTCGTGGACCCCCTGTGAAGTTATACAAACCAGGATTTATGCAGCAGATGGGTCTCTTAACCAATGAGGGGGGTGAGACCCGACCCCTTTACGGAAAAGAGGTTCGCGGTCGCCGCGATCGATACCATTACTACACAACCACTGGTGGAGAAAACTTGTATCCAATTCCCTTGAGTCACGAATCGAGAGACTGCATGGACGATGTTGGATGCCGTGAGCTATATGGAAATGAGGCAGTTTCAGTCACTGGTAAAACTGACCCATTCACGGTTAATATGTACAAGACTGATAATTTTTTTTAAGAACTTTCATTTTTACAGAGCATACAATACTCCGCGACACTTCCCTCCAAGTGTACTTGGTCACGTTCTCCAAAAGCTTCTCTCGTTACATCACCTGATGCTTTCATCCCCCCTAGTGTAAATACTTCTTTTGAAAGATCTGTTTCCGGATTCTCTAACCACGCGTTAAAGGTTTTCCAATCATAACAAAACTTGTCAACCTCTTCTTCTTTATTTGCGTACAAAATGGAATCTTGGGTGAGATTGGCCGGGTCAATTAAATGTTTGTCGTAGAAATCCATATTTCCTGACGAAAAAAGATTACTCGCCCCTGATATTTTTCGAATATGAGGTCCTGTCGCAGGGATGAAACCACCAGCATATACACCCGTAACAGTAGAAAGAGATAAAGAAAGGGAGGACATAAAAGCTAATAAAATGAGAGCCATGTTATATATTAAATGTTAGATTTTATAATATCGTACTCCCTTCCCTGGAAACCAGATACAGCTATTCTCGATTTCCGACCCAACAAGTCGCAGATGATAGGGTCCTCCAAATTCTTGAAGAATTCAATTTTGGAATTCATGTCATCAAGTTGAGTCGCCTCCTTTTTCGCTTGGACATATGGCCACGTGTGCTTTCTGAGAGTGCTGACTTCATCTTCCAATTTACGCAACCTTGGAAGGAGAACCCTGTTTATTAACATTTTAAGTTCTAGGACGTCATTCATTTAGTGTTATCACCTCTCTTACCTTTAAGGAGTTTTTCGGAAATCATCTTGAGAATTTCATTTTTTTTGGCATTCCTGGTAGAGTTGTCCTTTTTTATACGGAAGTTCACAACCCCAAGCTTTTTCGCTACATCAATGAGTCGTGATTTGGGAGTGACCTTTGTCTTCTTATCCTTTTTCGTACCCTTCCTCGTAAAATCCTCGATTACGATGAGTTCTGTGTCACGATAAAGGTTACACAGGAATTTTTGTGCGATAGTACACGCGGAAGAATTAGTCACACCAAGTATTTGAACGTTCCCAGTTTTTGTGATGGATAATTTTACACCTTCTTTGAGGTCGAGGCGAGCAATAGGATTCAATTCTGGCTCGTATGACACACTCTCGACACCATGTTTCCCATCACAACACTCAAGTGCCAGGTGTGTCATACATTTCACATGACCGTTAAACTGAAACTGACAAGATGTATTATTCAACACAATAGGGTTGTATAAGAATTCTTGCTTGTCAGTATATGAATTAATAATGAAACGACGAATGGCATCTGGTTGGGGGTCAATATTGGACCCGATGAAGCCACTGGAGAACCTACATTTTCCATTTGTGTAGATGTTGAAGGAAAACTTTTTGCTTGCACCATGATCATCAGAGACAAGGCCCATAATCTGCACCGTAAAGATTTTAGGGTTATTGATATCACCCTGTCTGCCATATTCGAGAGTATGTCTAAACCCTGGTGTAAATCGACCATACACTCCCTTGAGTTCGGTGGTTTCTAGATACAGTCCATTGCCTATCGGAGACCTCGGGAGTAGTTCTCTTTCGAGTATCGATTTCAGGTCAACCACGCGGTCCTTTTCGAAGCCAGACTCGACTAACCCGCAGAACATCGAGTACGAGGGCTCAGTCATTTCGAGTCCAAATGGCTCGAGCTCATTGAGTATCTCATAATTGGGTTCAACCAAGCCCAGCTCATTGAGTATCTCGTCGTAATCGATATCAACCTCGTCAGACTCAAACTGTGAAAAGGAACTCATACTCCTGAAAATAAAAATAATTTGGTCAGTAAAAAAACTTTGGTGGGTTATGGGAAAGTGTCCGACTTAGGACCACACGACACCCTTTTTCGTCTCGATGTGGGCACTCGATGACCCAGGGCTCGTTGTTCCACCCATCGATGACCCCCCCCCATCCAATCTGATTGACTGCTTGTGGGGTCAATCTAGCATCCTCATCAATCAGATTGGATGGGTGGGTCATGACAAGGTGGGGTCGTCATCGAGTGCCCAGATCGAGACGAAAAAAACTCGATTGCTCGAAACGAAACAATAAGTCACGTGTTATTTTTCACATCGATGTGGGCACACGATGACCCTGGGGCTCGTTGTACCAGCCATCAATGACCCCATTCAATCAGATTGACTGCTTGTGGGGTCAATATAGCATCCCCATCAATCAGATTGAATGGGTGGGTCATGACAAGGTGGGGTGGTCGTGGACCACCCGAATCGACACGAAAAAACTCGATGTTAACTGTCGTCGATTGTGGGCACCCACCATCGAACAATGGTTCACTCGACATGAAAAGACCTGAAACCCACGTATATGGTGCTCTCTTACCTCTTACTTGAAACGTAAACTTTTCGTCTGGTATGTCACCAGGTGTGTGTGTGTGTCTCAGTGTGTACTCGACAGTCAATCGAACCACCTGTCAAAAAAGTATCCGTAAGACGTTTTTTTCGCGCGGACAAACTGACTTAGGTACATTTTTTAATTATTTACGTAAATGCATGACTAAGTTACGATACAATAGTATATATTACACTTTTAACTCATCATTAAGGAGTTATATATTTCCCGCCTTTTTTTATTCGAACTTTCGCGCGTATTTTTTGAATTTTGTGATTTTTAACTCGGGATGTAGGAGTTACATTTCTCACTTCATTTTATTCGAATTTCTGCGCAGGTGTCTGTAACTCATTTTTTTATCCACGTGTGTCCGACTTAGGCTTTTTCGAAGATTTTGAGATCTATTGACTTAGGCTTTTTCATGGATTTTCTCAGATTTTGGTCTTTTCCTCTAAAAACCTCGATGTGTCTTCACTTCACACCGCACAGCACTATGTCGACCATGTCGTCACAGCAGATCCTAAACCCCTCGAAGTCGATTGAGTACGAACCCAATGAGCCAACTCACTCCATCGAGTACGTATTCGAACCAGAGACACAGGAATCGATCATAGACGACACAGACGAGATCGATGAGCAATATTCTGTCACGTGGGACAGTGACAAAAGGTGTGGCAACTGTTGGAACATCGTGACTGCTAACCCCTTTCTAAAGAGTCTGAAGGTTGATAGGTGTGCATCATGTGGTGTGCACTACGAACACCATCTATACCACGTCGTGGTGAAGCCATCTCAACGGGGTAGACACAAACCAGCAACAGGACGACTGGTTGAAGTACAGTTCAAGATTCCGTCACTCAATTCAGCATTCGAGGAGTATAAGGCAAATACTTTTGAAAATATCCGTGAGCATGATCGTGAAGTGTCTATGAATTTAAAACCTGTTTACGGGTTTTCACCTTGTATGCAATATCGAGGGTGTGATCTTTAATATTAAAAATTTCCCTCATCGAAATCGCTAGTCTCCATAAATCTCTCACACATCGCGATTTCCTTGTCCAACGAGTCTTTGTTTCTTGAAATCATCTCACGAATATCACCACAGCTGGCACTACGGGTAGCTTGATGCTTGCCAACACGGAAGTTCACGACCCCTAGGGTTTTTGCCTCGTGGGTGAGTTGCTTTTTGGGACTGGGTCTGACTGGGTCTGACTGGGTCTGACGTGTCTTTTTTTTACTTTTTTTTGTAAAAGTGCCAGTCACGGTGATTTGATTGTCGAGATCAACGCTATGCAAGAATTGTTTTGTGATAGTGTACGCCTCTGTGAATCTTGAAGCATCATCCGCACCAAGTATTTGAACACTCCCATCTTTTAATAGAGATATTTTCACACCTTCTCTGAGTTCGAGGCGAGCATTAGGTTTCAGTTCTGGCTCGTATACCACACTTACAACGCCATGTTTTCCCCCAGCGCAAGCCAGATCCAGGGAATCCATACAGGTAACATGACCGTTAAATTTGAATTGACTAGATGCATTAGTCAGCTTGATTTCATTGTAGAAGAATGCATCCTTGTTAGTGTATGCATCTATAACGAAACGACGAATAGCACCTGGTTGAGGGTCAACGTCGGATCCCATGTAGCCACTGGAGAACCTACATTTTCCGTTTGCGTATATATTGAATGAAAACTTTTTGCTTGCACCGTTATCGTGAGAGACACGACCAATAATCTGCACTGTGAAGAAATTCTCATTGATATTACCCAGTTTTCCATATCGGAGAGTATGAGAAAAGCCCGATGTAAATCGACCATACATTCCAGTGAGTTCTGTGGTTTCTAGATACAGCCCGTTACCTATCGGACACCTCGGGAGTGGTTCTTTGTTGAGTATCGATTTCAGGTCAACCACACGAGCCTCTGGGCCGAAGCCAGACTCGACTATCGCGCCAAACATCGAGTGGGAGATCTCACTCATTGCGAGCTTGGGTGGACTGAGAATCTCCTCTGGTTTCTCAGGCGAACTGCCACTTGAAGACGAGCTTTCTAGTGTTGAACTCATACCCCTAAAAAGAGAAATAAAAAAATTGATCAGTTACGGTTTTTTAGAACAAAAAAATAATCAAACCCCTAATCCACGAAGTCAAAGTCGTAGACCACATCGAGGTTTTTTTCGTCTCGATCTGGGCACTCGATGACCCTGGGGCTCGTTGTTCCAGCCATGGATGACCCCCCATCCAATCTGATTGACTGTTTGTGGGGTCGATATACCCTAAACCCCATCATACAGATTGAATGGGTCATGACAGGAGGGGGGGGTGCCTCAGGGAGTGCCCACAATCGAGACGAAAAAAAGTCGTTCACCTAGTCTGACCCTCGATCGATGGTGGATCGACGACAGGGGTGTACGTCTGATATCGTGCAACAATATGTAAAACCCTGGAGTGTGGAGTGTGACACAATCTTACCTCTACAAGCTCTCGTCGGGTAACCCGTAGGCGCCTCGATGTGCCCCACAGGTATGACCACATCGATTGTCGTACGTTCGACGTGTACTAGAAAATCCTGTCTGCAAGTCTCCTAAATTCGGAAATATTATTTTAACTCATCATTCTTGAGTCATTAATGTGGGAACGACAAAATTCGTCAAGTGAAAATGACGTGTGCCTTTTTAGTGTCTGGAAGACGAAAGGTCGTAAATAGACACATTTTGACTCATCATTCTTGAGTCACAAAAAAATGGAAGAAATTTCAAAAGGTAGTAATTTTACTCATCATTCTTGAGTTATTAAAAACTGGTATAAACTTCGAACGGTCGAAAATTGCTTGTGGCGTGTGTTTCTTAGAAATTCCCAGGGAATGGCGTGTGTTTCTTAGAAATTCCCAGGAAAAGTTTCGAAAGGTCGTAAATAGACATGTTTTGACTCGTCATTTTTGAGTCATAAAAAAACTGGAAATAATTTATTTTCTGGAAATTCTCGATCCTCAAATCATTTCTCATGACACCAAACACGATTCACGACAGGTACGAAAATCCTCATTTTTGACGAAAATCGTGCTGCAGCCCAGTGGGCATGAAAAAGTGACTGTCAATTTTTGGGATTTCAAAACTCTGGGTCGATTTCCAAAAGAATGACTACACCCCAAGTTTTAGACAAAAAGAAAATATCCCTCGGTTGGGTTGAAGTTGGGAAAAAAGAAGAAACAGACAAGCTTGTTGATGATGGTGATGATGATGATGATGACATGGAGATCCTTGCGATGTGGGAACGAGGGGAACACACGTGTGAAACGTATGATGCCTTTTGTGCTGTCTGTGACTGTGAACAGGAGGAAGGTGACATTAAACTTTTAACTGAACTTCTTGAAGAAGAGGATTATGAATGTGAAATTAGGGCTATGACAGAAAACGATATTCAACGTGTGATCTCGGAAGTTGTTGTAGATGAGTAACTTGTAACTGACAAAGCTACCCCTTCCACAGAAAAGGAAACAATGCCAAAAATGTACTTCCCACCGAGGGGTTCTCCGGTTGTTAATCCGAGCGTCTGTGACCCAAAGTCAACAAAGTTCGAGAGAAACTACTATAAGGCTCTGAAAGCTGCGGTAACTAGAAAAAAGGTGAAGATTTTAGACAAGAATGGAGACTTAATAAACCAAGAATTCCCAATGTGGAAACGAGGGAAACACACCTGTGAGGTGTATAATGGTCCATGTATGGTCTGTTTGGTTGAGGCAGCACGTCAGATGAGTAAGGGGTAAGGTTATGGGCTTTCGATTCTATATAAACTCACCCCGACGCGCTGAGATTTTTCATTATTCAGCGCACGGTGCTGCGTACCATGTCACCTCAGAATTCTATGTCCCTCGATTACGAACCGATCGAACAGACTCAATCTGCTGAGGATATACTCGAAACTCAGTCCATCGAATGTGTTCTGGAGACTGAGACACAGGAAGCAGTCAGTAGTTTGGAGATATATTTTCCTGACGACCTCACGAGCGACGACGACGACGACGACGACCCCTGTGACACACTGGAGTGCACGAGTTGTAACCCCTCTCTACTTAAGGTCCAAGGTGGGAAACCACGACTCTGTGTGACCTGTAGGTTCATTTTGAAGCACACACAACAAAAAAAGAAAAACGACCAGTCCATCGAATGTGTTCTCGAGACTGAGACACAAGAAGAGCCCCCCAAGACACAGGAATCAGTCAGTAATTTAGACATATTCTTCACTGACGACCTTACGAGTGACGACGATGAAGAGCCCTGTAGCATGGCTGAATGTACAGGTTGTACCCTCTTTTTTTGGGGTAAAGAACGATTTTGTGTGACCTGTAGGTACTACGCACAGTACGAATGATTAGATTAACGGGTACCCGCGGGACTCGGGACTTCCAACCAAACGGTGTCGCGCATACGCGTTCGCCTCCGGGGTGGATCGAGGGGCAGGGGCATCCTTCTGAAACTTAGAACATACTTCAAATTAGCATAGTTAGACATAATAGACCATTGAAATATGATGTGCATTAACCCCCACACCTAACATCGCATCACCCGTGACCGAAAAAAACCGCGACGCGACGCGCATCCCGGGATCAACTTCATTTTTGACACCTAAGTTAGAGGATAGAAGTGTATTAATAATAATAAATAAAATGGAGAGTGTCCAAAAGCTCACCCACATTGAACATATTCTCAAGAGGCCTGATTCCTACGTAGGTCCAGTTGAGCAAGGTTGTGAACCCTATTGGATTCTCGATGGTTCTCGCTTCACAAAGAAGAACGTTAAATATTCCCCAGCGCTCTTGAAAATTTTCGATGAAATCCTGGTAAACGCTATCGATCGCAACTCTCTCCACCCCAAAAACGTCAATTCCATATCTGTCAACATCGACAAGGAGTCGGGTTCTGTAACCATCGAGAACAATGGACCCCTTGGTGGTATAACTGTTAACATGCACGAGAAAGAGGGACTCTGGAACCCCGAACTTGTCTTCGGTCACCTCCTAACAAGCACCAACTACGACGATACCCAAAAGCGCATAGTCGGTGGTCGAAATGGTTACGGTGCGAAGTTGGTTAACATCTACTCCACCAATTTTTCTGTGGTCATCAAGGATCATGAGACGAAACAAACCTATACCCAAAAATGGGTCAAGAACATGACTGTCTGTGACCCCCCAAAAATTAAGAAGCACTCCGGCACCACTTCATCAGTCGCCATCACCTTTACACCCGAGTGGAAGCGTTTCGGTATGACCAAGATGGACGACACCATCTATAACATTTTCCAAAAGAGAGTTTGGGATGCCAACATCTGCACCACCCCCAACTGTAAAGTGAAGTTCAATGGAGAGGTTCTTCCCAAACAAAACTTCGAAGCCTATGCGAAAATGCACGAGGGTGTCCAAGAAGTCACCTCTGTCATGACCGACCGTTGGTCCGTATGTATCGGACCATCTGAGAATGGTCTTGAGCAGGTATCTTTTGTCAATGGAATTTGCACTATGAAAGGTGGTACTCACGTGGACCACGTGGCGAACCACATCGCGAATGGAATCATCGAGGACATGGCTAAGAAAATCAAACTCAAGCCTCAACAGGTGAAGAATGCTTTCACTATCTTCGTGAAAGCAACCCTCGAAAACCCAACCTTCTCGAGTCAGGTCAAATCTGAATGCACCTCAAAGTCCCAAGATTTTGGGAGTAAGTTTGATCCCCCCAAGAACTTTGTCAAGAACGCGCTCAAGACGGGGATCGCCGATGAGCTTACAGCGCTCTCGAAGTTCAAAGAGATGAAGGACCTAAAAAAGACTGACGGCGCGCGCAAGTCCAAGATTACTGGGATCCCCAAGTTGGATGATGCGAACAAGGCTGGTACAGCTCAATCTAGTAAGTGCACCCTCATCGTTACAGAGGGTGACTCTGCAAAGACACTGGCAGTGGCTGGTCTCTCTGTTGTTGGCCGAGACCATTACGGTGCGTTTCCACTCCGTGGGAAGTGTAAGAATGTCCGTGACGTTTCTGTCGCGCAGCTCACATCAAATCAAGAGTTCAACGACCTCAAGAAGATATTGGGCCTACAACAAGGGAGGGAATACACAAACGTTTCAGAACTACGATACGGTCGTCTCATGATCATGACTGACGCAGATAACGATGGAAGTCACATCAAGGGTCTCATTCTCAACATGTTCCACTACTTCTGGCCAAGTCTTCTGAAACTCAACTTTGTCGTGAGTATGGTGACCCCCATCATCAAGGCTATGAAGGGTTCTGAGACCAAATCATTTTACACTGACTCCTCTTTTCGTTCCTGGTATGGAAATGGTAAATCTGGTTGGAGAATTAAATACTACAAGGGTCTCGGAACGTCAACGTCCGCAGAGGCGCGGGAATATTTCAAAAAGATTCAGGAGCTCACTGTGCAATTTGATATGGACACGATGACAGATGAATCGATTGTTTTGGCTTTTGATAAGAAAAAGGCTGATGCGAGAAAGACGTGGCTCCTAGAGAGCACCGCGAAGGAACCAGGTGAACTTGAAGTGCCTTACGGAAGTGTGAAACAACTCACAATCACAGACTTTGTGCACAAGGACCTAGTCAACTTCAGTCTCGCGGATCTCAAAAGATCAATCGCACACGTGGCTGACGGTCTGAAGCCCTCCCAACGTAAGGTCATGTATTCATGTTTCCAAAAAAACTTGAGAGATGAGATGAAGGTGGCACAACTTGCCGCCTACGTGGCTGAAAAGAGTGCGTATCATCACGGTGAAGTTTCCTTGGCTGAGACAATTGTCAAATTGGCCAATGATTACACTGGATCCAATAACATCAACCTTCTCGAACCCTGTGGTCAGTTTGGAACACGTCTCATGGGTGGAAAGGATGCCTCTCAGACGAGGTATATTTTTACGAGACTTTCAGATGAAACTCGTAAAATTTTTGATCCCAAGGATGACGCGGTTCTCTCCTACCTCGATGATGACGGGAGAACCATCGAACCCGAACACTACATGCCTGTCATTCCCATGGTTTTGGTCAATGGAACTGAAGGAATTGGCACTGGTTTCAGTTGTTACGTTCCACCTTTCAACCCCAAAGACATCAAGGAAAACATAACAAACTTCATGAATGGTAAAGAAGTCAAGAAAATGAAACCATGGTTCAAAGGTTTTAGGGGTCGTATCTCCGAAGATGAAGCGATCGGGTGGACAACAGAAGGTGTATGGCAGGTGATAGGGACTACTGTAAAGGTTACAGAACTTCCACCAGGGAGGTGGACCCAAGATTATAAGGAACACCTCGACAGTCTAATGGATAAGAAGGTCATTACGAGTTTCACAAATAATAGCACCACGGAAGATGTCGACTTTCTCATACAGGGGTATGAGGGCAAGGATATCGTGAAGGATCTCAAACTCCAAAAGACTGTTCGTTGCACAAATATGCACCTCTTTCACCCCACAAAGGGAATTTGTAAATACAATACCCCTGAAGAGATTTTATTGGACTTTATGGATCTTCGTGTGGACTATTACACGAAGAGGAAGGCGCAACTTATTGAAAGTACGAAGATGAGATCTAACATCTGTTCCTACCGTGCGCAGTTTGTGAAGAAGGTTGTCGAGGGTGTGATTGTGGTATTCAGGAAGAAGAAGAGAGACCTTGAGTGTGAGATTGGTCAGACGTTCCCTAAGGTTGATGGTTCGTATGATTATCTTTTACACATCAAGACTGTTGACTACACAGAAGAACGTGTCAAAGCCCTAATGGACGAATCAGACAAGCTCGGAAAAGAACTCCGTTTGTTAGAAGCGACCAGTTGTTTCGACATGTGGAAGAATGATATTAAAAATATCTAGACAATACATAAGTATGAGTGAAGCTGCCAATCTTTCCTTAAAAGCTTTTGGAAAACAGGACACTTACCTGTTATCCAAAGACCCCGAGAAAACCTTTTTTAATTACCAAAATATAAAAACACATTCAGAATTCAGAAAGTTTCACAAAAGTAAAAACGTCTTAAATCCAGGTCAAGTAGTGGGCTGGCCTTTCAATCAAACAATTAAAGTTGAATATGATCCTAAAAACATGGGTGACTTACTCACAAACTTATATTTGAAAGTCAATCTACCAGCGAAGGAGAGTACCGACGTGAACTACACAACTCCACTCGGCCGTGGTTTTCTGAAACGTGCGACGATGTATGTGGATGATATCAAGGTTGAGGAGATTACGGATGATTGGGAAATGATCCACGAGTCTCTGTATTTGGATCCACAATCTAGGAAGGGTAATCTGGTGCTACAGAACATGTCTAAACCATTTACACCGGGGTTATCAGCGCCGTCCGAATACCAACACGCGAATAGATTTATAATCCCCCTATCCTTCTTCTTCTCGAGGAAATACGGAAAAACCGAGCTTCGTAACGAGGTTGAGGATCGTCAGTATTTCCCCGTGTGTGCAGTCCACAAACAAAAAATTATGTTTGAACTCGAATTCCATCCACAAACGTGGTGGCAAGGAGCGGAAGATAGTCACCCCAACACCCCGACTACCATAACAATGGACAATTTTCAGTTGATAACGGAAGAGATCAAACTTAACCACGAAGAGAGGTTATACTTGGTGGAATCTGGTCATGAAATTCTAGTAAATGTTCTCAAAAAGCACTCTTCGTTTATCACGACCCCTAATTCAGATAAAACATTTAAACTCAACTTGGAACCAAAGTCAAAGGTGAAAGCGTTTCACTGGTTTTTTAGGGATAAATTATTCACAACCCAAGATGATGCAACTCATAGGTATGTCACGTTTGTGAAAAGTCGTGCAGAAAAATTTCAGTGGTCTAATGGGTTCTTAGACGATCCTAAACAAATGATAACACGGAACACCCCCATAATGAAAAAGGCTCGCTTCTTCTTGAATGGTGAAAGTTTCCCAAACACTCTCATGGAGAGTCACGAACACTACAAGTACGCGGTTCCTTATAAGTTCGATTTGGGTGTGACTGACGACAAAATAAACATATACACACAAAGCTTTGCTCTCCACCCGCTACATGAGAAATCCACTGGAACCCTAGATTTTGCAAATCTAAACTCTGATAGAACCCTAATTGAATTTGAAATAAACAAACTGTTACCTAATGAAGGTCTAGACGTTGTCGGTGCACCCGGTAACAATCAGGCGTTTTCGGGTGAGTTCGAGTTGGCCTTGTATTATTTAGAGCTACAGAAGTTCAATTTTCTCAGGGGTTTTATGACAATTGAGTATTAAAAAAATGATACCTAGTAATAGAATGTACCTCTGTGTCAAGGGTGTTCAGGATGAATGGATCACTAAATGTCCAGACTATTCACACTTCATATACGCGTTTAGACAACACACACCGTTTGGGATAGATTTCAGTGATATCCCCTTTACGGGAAATCCTGATTTTGGTGAAGTTTTGACCGTTAGAATACCCAGTAATAAGAGTGACCTATTGAATTCTATTGCACTGACTGTGTCGTGGAGGCCTGATTATGATGCGATATTGGCAGTTGGGAACCCTCTCACAAAACTCGTGGAATACGCGGAATTGTTAATAGGGGAACAAGTCGTGGACACTCTTACCGGTGAATATATCTACATGCGAAATAAACTGGAGACATCCGATCAACACCGTGATATCAAAGCATACAGGGGTGGTGAGGGTGCTGTATCAGAGGGGTATTATCCCACCAAGTTGTCATTAGAATTACCTTTTTACTTCACAAGAAATAACAAGTCAGCTATTCCATTGTGTAAACTTAGTAAACAACAGGTGTCGGTGAGAATAAAACTTGTGAGTAGAGATAAATATTATTCGTACAAATCTGCTACTAGTGTATCTTTACCCCCCATAAACGATGTTACTGAGAAATTCATTGATCAGATAGTATTGACAACGGAACACGTATACTTGGGTGAATTGGAACGTAAGGCTTTCCAGGAACATCGCATGGAGTATCTGATAACTCAGGTGCAGCTCCGCGAAACTAGGATGCAACCAGGAATTGACAAAAAGGTATTCTTACTCGATTTCAAACACCCCGTAAAAGAGTTATTGTTTCTAGGAGAACCCATATATACCAACTCAATCGATGAAATAAACAATTATAAATTCAGACAAATCAAGACTGCTGAGTTATGTTTAAATAACGTCATCTTCTTTAGGAAAAATGGACACTTCTTATCTGTTGTTCAGCCGTTCAAAAATCACATAAATACACCCGATTTTGGAGAATCACAGTTCGGTATGTATTCCTTTTCCCTCGATCCAGGGGATAGCAATCCCACAGGGCAACTGAACATGAGTAGGATTATCCACCAAAAGTTTACAATCGAGTTTAAGGATACCGACAAGTATGTTGTTAACCAAAGAGATAAGATTACCAGAACGTATTCGTCTCAAGAAACACAAATCCGTGTATACGCCCTAAACTATAACATTCTGTCATTTGACTCTGGGTTAGCGGGCTTAAAATTTTATTAATAGTCTTATATTAGTATGGCTGGGGTTATTCAACTTGAGTCTAGAGGTCTTTTAGACCGCTACACAACGGAAGTTCCCGAGTTTACCTTTTTTAAAGAAAACTTCAAGAAACACTCGAATTTTTCTTTACAATTTATCGACATCGAATCTGATAAAGACGTAGAGTACGGTGAAATACACAAATTTAGCATCCCATATGACCACTGTGATGTCCTAAAGGGTGTTAATCTCATGTTCAGTTTACCTGATATAGTTCTAGCTGCGGGTGTAAATGAGAATGGTCACTATATTTATGGTGAGGCGTGTAATTTTATAGAGTACGTGACTCTCTCCGTTGGTGGTATTGTCATTCAACACCTCACAACTGAGTATTTAGATTTACATAACGAACTTGAATACCCAACTACAAAACAAGTCAACTTATTCGACTTATGCAAACGTGACGTGAGCTCAAACCCAGCCGTAATCAATAATAGAACTTCAAAGCCGGGACCATACCCCAGACAACTCGGAGGGGACGTCTGCATCGAGATACCGTTTTACTTCCACAATCACCCAGAGCTCGCAGTTCCAGTGTGTGCACTTAGACAACAGGAAATTGAAGTAGAGGTCAAGTTCCGCAACGTAGACGAGTGTATATGTGTATCAGCCCCCCCCTCAAACCCGCCATTCGTAGGAGAACGAAAACATCTCGGAGCTACGGCTACGGATTTAGTTACATACAAGCCGTATGATCTAAGATTGTCTACAGAGTGTATATTTTTGGATCCCGTTGAGAAAATTAAGGTCGTGAACCAGGACTTCGAGTTTGCGATTACACAAATCCAATACGACGACGTGTCACTTGATGGGGATGAAAATAAATTCAAAACTCGTTTGAACTTTACAAATTTAGTCCAAGAGTTGTACTTTTTCTGTCTCTATACAGAAAATAACGCCTTCGGTGACACTTCGAGTTACAATGAGATTCCTGTGAATTCAGATGGTGTATCTGTGGATCCTGCTCTCAAATGGGAACACTTAAACTATCTGACTATGACATTCGACGGTGAGGAAATTTTGGATGAGCACACGGGGTCCCCCCACTTTTTGAGAATCCTCCAACCGAGATTGCACCACAGAAATACCCCAATCACGAGAAGGTTCTACTCCTATAGTTTTGCACTCTACCCAAATGACAGTGACGCATCTGGTCATGTCAACTTTAGCACTGTAAAAGAACCTATATTATACGGAAACCTGTTCAAAAGTGGTGGGTATAATAGACGTTTTCATATTTTAGCTAAAACGATGAATTTTATTCGCATAAAAGACGGTGTCATGTCACAAGTTTTTGATTACACGACTTAGTGAATAGGTTTTGTTTATTGTTGTAAATGTAATCGATTATGTTATTTTTTATACACCATTTGATGAAATTTAATTGAGCGAGAGTCGTTTGAATTTCATGAGATGTTACAGGGATTTGATACGTAAATTTTTCAGCCCTACAGAAGGGATCAAATAGTTTTTTACTATACCCATCGAGGCTAGATTTATATGCGCAGTGCACTGTAAAAATTTTACCGTCGTGAGTCTTGTATGAAGTGTTGTTTTTCTTGGCATAATTTGTAATAAACCATTCGAGATTTCTTAGAGAAATTCCTCCAGTCTTGTTTAAAATTGTCAGTAGCTTATTCCTGTTAGATTCATCTGTGTAGAATTGATTTATTGAAGATAGTAGAATGCTTGTTTTAGTCATTAGAAAATAAACGCCCTAATTCTATAAGTCCCTTTTGTTCACAACCTGGACACCCACGAACGAACATTTTTTCAGATCCATGGTTATGTAGCTGTAAACTAGGTAGACATCTCGGTTGCACATTTTCACCTTGCCGTTGATGGAACTTACAGTATCCATTTTCACCAGCTTTGAATGAACACCTAACCCCTCCCGGTTTTATTCCTCTGCATCGGTCTACTCCCTCAATTTTTGGGATGTCACGGAGTAGTAACTCCAACGATATTTGATGTTTTTTAGATATATTTTCTAATGTTTGGTTTAATTTTTCGTCGTGGTATGAACTGATACCATCTTCAACAGATTCACAAATCAGTTCATTTAGATCGTTTTCTAAACGATGAACAAGTTTTTTGACTCTTGCATTGATATCAGTCATGCTTTACTTACTTGTACCTTGCTCGTAAGTTTTAAATAGGTCATCAACAGAATTCTTTCGATCCCTATATTCCTTAATACGTTCCCTGAGTTCTACATTTTTACCATCTTCGGCGAGGCTATGTTTTTTACATTCCTCGATGAGTTGTTCCTTCTTCATAGTGCTTAGGGCTGGCTCTCTCTTCTTGGCTGGGGGCTTGTAGGAATCGATTATGTCACCGAATATCTCCTGCTTGGTATTCTCGTATAACGGGTCCAAGAGATCACACACAGGGTTCAGAAATTTATTCACGAAGTAGTAGTGGTAGTCTATCGGTACGTTGTGTTCCTCCACATACTTGGGGTCTTCAGATTTTTCAAACGCTTTTGCTCTCGGGTTATCTGTTTTTGTGAGTAGATACGGGACCCTGTCACCTGATTGTGGTTCAGAACCGGGTTTACGCTCTCTCATTTTGTTCACAACTTGAACATGTGCTTGATTGATATTGATACTTGCAGGACTTGTTATAGAAACACTTTTCCCCCCAACTTTGTAACTATCGGAGAGACCCTGACTTAAAATAAGTTTGTCATTTGGAATTTCACCACCCAGAAGTTCGTTAGCGCGTTTCCTCGCCAACTCCATCGGTGGACCTGTATCACCAGATTTTAAAATAACATCCAATAGTTCCTTACAAACTTCCCTCATGTGGGGTGTATTATCTCGACGAACGAGTTGTAGACCCTTGACATCAACGTAATCCATATTCATGTTTCCATCCTTCCCCTTCGTCCAGAGCTTTGCCGCGTATCTCTTCTTAGAATATAGGAAATAGGGCCAGTACACCTTCTCAAGTTCTAGGTTATTTGGTTTCTTGAAGAGGGCACTGCATTCTTCTGCAGCCCTCTCACCAATCTCCCAACTGTACTCAATAGCTTCCACCCCTTTACGGTCCCCAACATCAAACTCAACCATGACAGAATCAGTGTTATGCACAACGAGTTCACCCGGACCGACATGGAAATGATGACACTCTGTGGTTAGATCATAAACGTATCCATCGGTTGTACCAATATGCTCAAGTTTCTTGATCGCTATAGGATTCCTTCTCTGTGTACTCTTTGTCCACGTCTGTCTATACACATCTGGCTTATCTACTCGAGTGTTGAGAGATACATTATATCCAAGGCGTACCCCTAAAATATACATTCCCATAGAACCTTCTTTACCCTTGATATCCATTCGTGTGTAACCGTTTTTGTCTTTGTCACCATCTGCCATGTAGTATCCCTCCCAAAAAGACTGGATAACTTCGATGGGTGCATTCAAAATACACGAAGGTATAATTTTTTCTTTGTGTGAATTGTAAAAGAGAGCGCGATACTTTAGACTTACACTTTTTACGTCACCGATTGCATTCAATTTGTACACTCCACTACTTTTGATAGTGTCATACATCCGGGTCTCAAATGAACAGAGATCAGCCATCTGGTTCAGAAACTGTATGTTTGTGTTATTCAGAGCCCATGTGTATTTTGAACCATATTTACCACACGAACCATCACCGAAAAAGAAACCCATAACCTTTGCTTCTTCGACAGTGACCGAATTATTCTCTTCACCGAAAGAGTATACACAAGCACCATGAAGTAATTTAGTACCCAATCTCACTTCTGTAGGTTTAATCATCTCTTTGTTTTCGAGAAGCAGACTGTGGTCTTCTGTCACATCGACAATACCAGTGTGTGTGAGTACACGATGTATATCTTTTGTTGTTTTATGTCGCACGATTTGATGAATGGGGGTAAACCCCTTTTCAGTCCATACTTCTGCGTTTATAGTAGCCACTTCTTTACCGTCGTCACGTGTCTCGTAATATTCCACGAGTGAATCAATCCTACATGTTCTGATTTCTCCATAACGACGAATGAGTAGAGGTGTGTTGGGTGTGACTGAATCACCATACCTCACCTTAGCACCGGGGAAGTTCGCCTCAACATAGGTCTTAGTCTCCTCAATCATCCCACGACCCCTACACGTGGTTGTCGATGCGATTGGGACACATGGGAGGATCCCCTTTCCCGCACCTGTAAAACCATATACAGAGTTCATCGAGATCTTGTAGGCCAACTGTTTACCGTTGTAGACTTCTTTCATATAGCCCGTAGCTGCTGCCATATCCTTCTTAGCCTTCTTACGAAATTGTTTCAGTTCAGTGAGAATGGCCGGTAGTAGACTTGGGACATCTTGGGCAAACTTGTATGTTTTATCCCCGATGTTGAACGTCTCGTATTTGATCCCATCAATATCTCCATACCTCTTCTCATCCATGACATATGTGGAGTAACACAAATTGTGAGCCATCATGATTGACGGGTATAGGGCTTCAAAATCTAGGGCCGTGATAGGTGTGTAGTATGCACCCTTTTGGGCTTCTAGAACTGTGGCTCCCTCGTATTGTTCTTCAGGGAGAGATCCGTACTTAAATGTTGGGACCATATATCCCAACTCCCTAGCCTTTTTAGAGAGTTGACTGAACACCTTAATTTGTTGACCCCTCTCAACCAAGAACGACACTGGGACCCAAGTAGCTTTTGCCATTTCTACCAGGTTTAGTAAAATACACATCTTCTTCATTAGTTTGTGGGGGAGGAGTGTATCCTTGATACAGTAGTCGGCGACTTCACCCAACTTTACGGGGTCCCCTTCGTTGAAACGTTTGAACATTTCCTTCGGTGCCATGTCAATTTTTTGATCACCTAGATATAATTTTGAGACATTATTCAGGCTGTAGGAATCCAATTTGTATCCCTTTTTGACTTCATGGAAAAGATCAAAGATGAAGCGTCCAGGCATGGGTAACAGATTGAGAAAATTGTCACCCAAAGCGCTAGAACTTAACTTCTTTTGAACCACGTGGGACTCTGTGTTTTTTAGTTTCCCCAACTGGTAAAAATCCATCCCACATCTGTTCATAGCTGCTCTCTTGTAGATATAATCGAGATCGAAGCCAAATATATTCCACCCAGTCATGATGTCAATATCCTTTTCCTGCACGTAATCCTTGAAAGCCAATAGGAGCTCCCTTTCCGTCTCGTAGCTCGTGACGTTCTCACCAGATGTATTTTTATAGCACAAACAAGTCGTCTCATAAGGTTCATCTGATCCAAATTTACATAACGTAATGGCAATCTGAAAACAGGCATCCCCAATGACATTTGCATCTGGAAATTTACCAGTAGAACTGTTACATTCAATATCAAATGAAGCTACCACAAACGGTGCAATGTCATCACGATTCACCGGTGTTAAATCAGCCCAATCATTACACCACAGATCGATGTTCACGTTTGCCAGGTGGGATCGGACACACTTAGTCCCGGTGTCCAACCACCCAGTGGATTGGATACCAGTCCTATGCATAAGTCTCAGGACAGGGTCTATATTGGATTCATAGACGTGGTATTTACTAAACGCACTATTGTACATGAAAACCGAGTTAACTTTACGTCTAGATTCTAGATTTTTGAAAGTCAGGTGCATGAAGAAAAATTCCTCGTTATTTTGAAACCCCCAGACATCTTTTTGTTTTGTTAGTGAGTAACCAGTCAGGCAATCTTTTTTCATCGAGTTCAACCTGTCATAGAGAATTTCAACGTTACCCTTTTCAGTCCCACGTGGCAACTTTACAAAAAAGTATGGTTTGAACTCAGTCGTCACACAAATAGATTTACCATCCTCTGTCTTTCCAAAAATGCTGATCAAGTGTTCATCATCTGAATCTCTAGCCTCCCAAGTAAGGGCTTGAAATACTACCATATATGTTAAAATATACCCAAAATTTTAATATCATTTATTAGTAAAATGTCTGCCGCTTTAATAGAACTTGTTTCTGTAGGTGCCCAGGATGTCTACATTACTGGTCAACCTGAAGTAAGTTTTTTTCGTCAAAACTATAAACGTTATACCAACTTTGCTATGAAGCCAGAGCGCATGGATTACATCGGCACGTTTGGTTCCGGTAACGAAGTGATCATTCCCGTTCGTTCCAAAGGTGATCTACTCAGTTATGTGTGGATCGAAGCCGATAACATCGCTTCTACACAAAATAATGATAATGGGTTTTTCAAAAGGACCGCCACCGACCTCACAGAATTTTCCCTGTGGATCGGGGGGCAGATGGTCACCACCATGGATTCCTTATTCATCCAGGGTGTTCACAATCCCCTCATGAGGGATTCTGCCTCTAAAGCCTCCTTTTGTGTAAGTCTCAACCACAGGAAGGAGAACCACGGGGGTAATTACTACATGTTGCCATTCTTCTTCGGTGAAGACTGGACCAAGGCCCTTCCCCTCCTTGCGCTCCAGTATCATGATGTCGAGATCCGTGTCAAGTGTCGAGATGGTTTTACCCCCTCTTCAACACCCAAGGTGTTTGGTAACTACATTTACGTAGACACAGATGAGAGAAAGTTCTTCACCGACAACGAGCACGAACTGCTTATTACCCAGGTGCAAAACCAGAGATTGGGTAGAACCGATAAGGATATTGATATCAGCTACTTCAATCACCCCGTAAAGTCCATCCACGTCGTTTCAGGTAACGCCAAGAATGCTGCGTGGAACCATGCCACTGACGGTTTCAAATTCGGAACTTCGTCTCTCTACATCAACGGTGTCGCCTTATTCGAGAACACTTCTGACGTGTATCACCACGACGTCGTTTCCGAGATGCACACCACGGATATTCCCGATAACATCCTCGACGATCTCGCCACATTCTCTTGGCCGTTCTGCGTGACTATGAGCAAGATGCAACCCACAGGGTCACTAAACTTCAGTCGTATCGATAACGCGAAGATGACCTTCAGTAATCCCCAAAACGGTAACGATCATCATCGAGTGTACGCAGTGAATT